>Ga0189278_10134_pt1 | contig 83706 bp, 92 predicted proteins | sample N26A9minimetaG_FD_130326 | JGI IMG/M metagenome (GOLD analysis project Ga0189278, IMG submission 130326) | Marine microbial communities from the Costa Rica Dome - N26 A9 mini metaG | ecosystem: Environmental > Aquatic > Marine > Oceanic > Photic zone | place: Costa Rica: the Eastern Pacific...
ACTGGAAACCGTCGCCGCCATTTGCGACACTACCCCCATGGACCCGGCGACAATCGCCGTCCTGTAACTGCGGCCAAGCCATGGCCGAAGAACAAAGTTACACCATTCCTTGGGACACTATCCCCGCGCCCAGCACGCCGAGATTGAGGAACTGCGCAATGTCGGCGCGGCCGATGTGATCAGCAAGCCCTTCGACCCGATGTCGCTGGCCGACCAGATCAAGAGCGCGATCCGCAAGTAACCTCCGGGAAAAGACAAAGGGCAAGAAAAAGCCCCGGACGCAGTTGCAGCCGGGGAGGGAGGGATGTTCTTTCGGGATCTGGCCCCGGCCGGATGGGGAACAGGGGCCGGATGGGGATCAGGTCAGCGTGTTCAGCGTTTCTTCGCACTGCTTCACGAAGAGATCCATGTGATAGATGATTTCCCCGGGGCAAATCGCCAGATCGGCATCCGGGCCTTCGAGATGTGCAATGACTTCGCCCTCGCAGGCGCGCGCAGCAACACCAAGATCGGTAAACCCGAGTGAACCGGCCGTTCCCGCAATCTGGTGCAGGATGGCTTTTGCCGCCTCCAGGTTGCCGTTGATGTCATCCAGGGTCTCGCCTTCCCAGGCGCTCAGGGCGTGTTCCGCAATAAGGGCCTGACGGTCCACCAGCATTTCCAGAAACCGTGTCCTTACCTTGGCCAGACCGGGGAGTTCATCTACCATGTCTTTCATGCGATCTGTCCCATATTCCAATAGTCGGTCTGCGACTTGCCATGGGCCGCGCTGGCGGCCTCGGCGGTCGCATGTGCCGTTGCCAGCGCATCCATGACCGCGGCACCGCTTTTCCAGATCAGGCGGACCACGTCGCCGCCCGAGACCCGGGGATGCAGCCGCTCGCCTGCGTTGTTGTAAAGTTCCGTGCGCGCCAGCGACAGGTTCACCGCATCGACAAGCCTGCCCATATCGGGGCGCCAGCCGCTTTCGGTGATGCAAACGAAGGTTCCGCTGCCTGCGTAGGACATCAGGAACTGGTGCCCCTGCAGGGTGTCCGAGATGATCTCGGCCATGTCGGAGATCAGGCTGTAGAACTCGAACGGGCTCATCGCCGCGTGATATTGCTCGATCTCGCGCATGGTGAAGGCAAAGGTCGATGACCCGAACAGCGAACTGCGGGTCAACTGCTGGACATAGTTTTCCATCGCCACGTATTCGATGACATTGTCGACATCATGGATGGAAATCGGTTCGTGCAGCTCGATCGTGGCGGAGCCTGACTGTGCCCCGACAGCGCTTGCGGCAAAGATCTTGCGGGTGCGCGCCCGGCGTCCTTCGATCATGCCGGCGACCAGACCCAGACGGGCCTTCAGCTCGGCCACTTCGAAGGGCTTGGTCACATAGTCGGTGGCCCCCGCAGCGAAGGCGCCGTCGATATAGCGTTTGTCCGCCATCGCGGTCAGCATCAGAACCGGCGTTTCGGCATAGCGCGACATCATGCGGATGCGGCGGGTCAGTTCGATCCCGTCCATGTTCGGCATCTGGATGTCGAGCATGAAACAGTCGAAAGTCCCCTTTGCTTCGGCACGCAGGAGATCCAGCGCTTCGCTGCCCGATTCCGCCGTAACCAACTCATGGTCACCCACAGCCTGAACGAACTGCGTCAGCAGTTCCAAGATGATCAGGTCGTCATCCACTGCCAGAATTCTCATCGGTTTCTCCACCACAATTGACATCAGCGCAGTTTGCACAGGGGCTAACTATCGATTTTACGGGGAAGTGTGGCGTAATTTTGGCAACTTGAGAAAAAATGCCAATAAAATTAGTGGACTGTTTCCTTTACCGCAGGTTTTTGGTGCGGCGGATGCATCGGGACGATGCATCCGCCGGGGGGTCAGGTTTTTTTCCGGTCGTCCACGATGGTCATCTGCGCAAGACCACTCTGGCCCAGATCGACGGCTGCAAAGGGCCCGCCCTGCAGCATTTCGGCCGGATCGGTCACGTCGGCGGCAGGGGTGTCGGCCAGAACGGCCTCGGCAAATTGCTCTGCATTGTCCTTGGGCCGGTAGCCCAGGAAGGCGGCTTTTGCGTTGTCCACCGGCGCGCGGTCGTTGTTGGACACGCCGTAGATCACGGTAAAGCCGACAGAAGGCGTGTCGATGGCCCGTGTCACCAGGTGGATCAGATCGTCATAGGACAGCCAAGACCCCAGCGCCCGCGCGTTGTTGACCTGTGCGGCGGACAGGATGCGCAGATGCACGCTCTCCATCTGGCGCTTGTCCCAGTACATGGAACCCAGGTCTTCGGTGAAGCATTTGGCAAGGCCGTAAAAGGTATCGGGCCGGTGCGGCGCATCGGTGCCGATGAAATCGCGTTTCTTGTGCATGCCCACCGCATGGATGGACGAGGCATAGACGATCCGGCGCACGCCATGCTGATAGCCCGCTTCCCAGATGTTGTAGGATCCGATGAAGTTCGGACCCAGCAGTTCCTCGAAGGGTTTCTCATCCACGATGGCACCGAAATGCACCACCATATCGGCACCTTCCAGCAGCGGGTGGATTTCATCGAACTTTGCCAGGTCCGCGCGGGCATAGCTTTCACCGGGATAGAGCGTTCCGATCTCCTCGGCGATGTCGGTGCTGAGCAGCTCGTCGCACATTTTCGACAATGGCTCGCGCAGATATGACCCCAGCCGTCCCGCAGCCCCCGTCAGCACAAGTTTCTTGAATTTCATGGTATTGGCCTTTCTTTGGTCAAAGCGGCAATCGTCAGATTATCGCTTTTTCGAGGAATGATTTCTGCGCGCCTATGCGGTCAAAGGCAAAGGCGGTCAGGTCGATGGTGCGGAATTCGTGGTAGGTGATCCATTCTGCCACACCCCGCCCGATGGCGGGGGCCTGTTGCAGGCCATGGCCGGAAAAACCGTTCACGAAGATGAAGTTTGCCACCTCGGGGTGCGGCCCGACAATCGCGTTCTGATCGAAGGTGTTGTAGGCATAATGGCCCACCCATTCGTTAATCACCTTGACCTCTTCAAAGGCGGGCACACGGGTGGCGATGGCGGGCCAGACCTTGTTTTCCCACAGGCTGTGGTCAAAGCCGAAATCGTCGTAAGCCACATCCGGGTCGTCATCCGGGGGGCAACCGGCAAGATAGTATTTCCCTTCGGAGCGCACATGGACCCCCGAGGGGTCGATGGTCAACGGCAGATCCCGGTCCAGCGGATGGGCGGCGTCAAAGACAAAGGAATAGCGCTTGCGCGGGTACACCGGCAGGTCCAGCCCCGCCATCCGGGCGGTGGCAAGCGCGCGGGGGCCCGAGGCATTGACCACGGTCCCGCAAGACAGCGTATCGCCTGATTTGAGGGTGACGCTCTGCACCGCTGTCCTGCTGTCGTTCAGGGTCATCGCGGTCACTTCATCGTGGATGTATTCGACCCCGGCACGGCGGGCCATGCGCTTGAACCAGTCAAACATGGTGCCGCCGTCGAAATAGCCTTCGTCCACGGTATTGTGGTTGCCTGCGATGATGTCGTCGAGGGCGTAGAAAGGATAGGCAGCGGCGATCTCGTCGCGCGTCATGTGGCGGGTTTGCGCCCCCAGTGCTGTCTGAACCTGCTGGGCCTGATGCAGGGCGGTGGCGAATTCGGGTGTATCGGCCAGATAGAGATATCCGAAACTTTGCAGGGTCAGGTTCGGCACATCCGGATCGCCGCCCATGAAGTCACGGAAATTCTTGATGAATTCCGCGCCGAACTGTGACACGCGGATGTTGGCCTCGTTGGTGAATTGCTGCCGGATGCAGGAATTCGTATGGCTGGTCGAGGCAAATTCATAGCTGGGGTCGCGTTCGACCACCAGAACGCTGCCGTCAAAGCCCGCCGTGCGGGTCAGCCACCAGGCCAGCGCCGAACCGTGCATGGCGCCGCCGATAATGACAACATCGTAAGAGGATTGTGCAGCAGCACCCATAGTCGCATTCCCGATTCGATTGACCGTCCTGATCCCGCGTACCGCAGAATGCACTGCCGGGTAAACTTCTGTGAAACACCAAAAGACGGACAGCGCGATTTGCGGGTCCTTATCGGCCTGGGAAGGGGCGGATTAGGCAGGGCCGGGGGCAACAATTGCCGAATGCCTGTTTGACTTACCGGCCAAGAGCCTCAAGTTACCCCTGGTGCGGGAAGTGGTTTCCGCGCGTCTGAAGTATGTCGCTGGGCGGAGACCGATTTAGAGTATGGACCGCGAAGAGATAGAGCGCCTGATCGCACGGGTGGCCCTCAAGGATCGTGCAGCCTTTGAAGAACTTTACGATCGTGTCAGTGCGAAACTTTTTGGTGTGTGCCTGCGTGTGTTGAACAAACGCGCCGCAGCAGAGGACGCCATGCAGGATACTTTTGTCAAAATCTGGAACAACGCCGATCGCTATCAGGCGAATGGCCTGTCGCCGATGACATGGTTGATCACCATCGCACGGAACACCTCGATTGACCGTCTGCGCGCGCGCAAGAAGGGCCATCAGGACATTGATACGCCGGGTATGGAGCTTGTTGCGAGTGGCCCCTCGCCCGAACAATCCGCCATTGCCGCTTCCGAGGCCAGCAAGCTGACCGGTTGCCTCGATGCGCTTGACGCCGACCGGGGCGCGGCCATCCGTGGTGCCTATCTTGACGGTGAAACATATGCCGATCTGGCCGAAAGGTTCAAAGTACCGCTCAATACCATGCGGACCTGGCTCAGACGCGGGCTGATCTCCCTCAGGGAGTGCATGAGCCAATGACAGATCTGCCACCCCCCACACCGGAAGAGGAAAGCGAATTTCTGGCCGCTGAATATGCGCTGGGACTTTCCGAAGGTGAGAACCTGACGGAGGCCCGTGACCGCGCGCGCCGTGACAGCCTGTTTGCCGGCGCCGTGGCCGCATGGCAGGAACGCCTGGTCGCGATGACCGATGCCATTGCGCCGGTGGCGCCGCCCGCGCGGGTCAGGAAGGCGCTGATCAAGTCGCTGTTCCCCAATATCCGCGTGCCTTTCTTGCAGCGGCTCTGGGTCTGGCAGGGGCTTACCTTCGCCTCGCTGGCGATGCTGGCAGTCCTTGCGATGCCGATGCTGCGGCCTGATGCCCCGACGATTGCCGGCCCGATCTATGGCACTCAGCTGACCGGAACAATCGACGATCTGCAGGTCTATGCCGTGCTTGATCCGTCCCGTGGCGGTATCGCCGTGACCCGCACGGCCGGTGCCCCGCCATCAGGGCGTGTGCTGGAACTCTGGGCTTTGCTGCCCGATGCCGCGCCGGTCTCGCTGGGGCTTGTGCCGGATGATGCGACCCATCTGAAACTGCCGCCGGAAATTGCGGCGCAGATTGATAACCTGACCCTGGCAATTTCCGACGAACCGCCCGGCGGCGCGCCCGAGGGGGCACCGACAGGCGAAATCCGCGCTGTTGGTACGGTCGAGGAAATTTAGCGGTCACTTGTTGACAGCCACCGCTTGGGTTTGACGGACCTTTGCCGTACCGCCTGCGAAGGGGCAGGAACAATGTCTCTGTCCATCAGCGGCAATGGTGCTGCCGGGCTGTCCGCCGTATCCAGGGCGCGTGTCCCAGCCAGAACGCGCCAAAAAAATCAAGGACATCGGGGAGATTTCCCAAAAATTCATCAAATTTAAATTTTTTTGCAACTTGTTGGAAACCGCAACGTGTCTGTTTCAGGAGCCACGTAAGACGGAGGTCACACTCTGGTTTCAGCGGGGTTCAGACCGGGTTGCAATGTGTTTGCCCGGTTATGTGATGTAACAAGTCCGCAGATGTTTCCTGCACAGTGACGAGTAATGCCGGGCTGGCAGCTTTTGGCGTCAGCCCGACATTTTTTCCGAGGAGGTCATGGACACAGCTCAGCCACATCTTTCTCACCGCCGCGCGATGGGCGCCGATGCCCTTGTCCTGATGGGGCGCTTTTGCATTGCGGCACTATTCGTGACGGGTGCTGCCCAAAAGATCTATGCGCCGGAAATCGTTCGGCAAATGCTCGCGACACACCATTGGATTGAATTCCTGATCTGGCCCGCCGTGGCGCTGAATTTGTTTGGGGCGATCTTTCTGGTGACGGGGTTCTTTCTGGTGCCGACGGCATTGATCCTGGCCGGCTACTGCATGGTGACGAGCATTTTCCATTTTCTGCCGGACGACCCCTGGCAGATGTCGATCTTCGTGAAGAACTGGGCGATTGCTGGCGGTCTGCTGATCCTGGCGGCCGCCGAATTGCGCGCGCCGCGCGGCTGACAGCGGGGCGGGCAAGGCCCAGTTTTTCATTGAGAAACCGCAGCACCCCCGCCATGCTGCCGGTATGAAGGCACCGTTGATCGACAACCTGCAATACGCGAATTTCTCGCCTGCCATCTTTGAGCAGTTGCGCGCAGGCGGGGTGGATGCGGTCCATGTGACCATCGCCTATCACGAGAGTTTTCGCGAGATGGTGCTGAACCTGGAACGCTGGAACCGCTGGTTCGAGGATCATGCGGACCTGATCTTCAAGGGGACCACGGCTGCGGATGTGATCCATGCGCAGGAGAGCGGGCGCACTGCGGTCTTTTTCGGGTTCCAGAACCCCAGCCCGATAGAGGATGACATCGGCCTGGTGGAAATCTGCCACCAGCTGGGCATCCGCTTTATGCAGCTGAGCTATAACAACCAGTCCCTGCTGGCGACGGGCTGCTATGAGGACGACGACACCGGCCTCACCCGGATGGGCCGCGCCGTGGTGGCTGAGATGAACCGCGTCGGCATGGTGATCGACATGTCCCATTCCGCCGAACGCTCCACGCTTGAGGCGATTGACCATTCCACCCGTCCCATCGCGATCACCCATGCCAACCCGCATTGGTGGCATCCCGCCCTGCGCAACAAATCCGACAGGGTGCTTAAGGCTCTGACCGGGGCAGGGGGGATGCTGGGCTTTTCGGTCTATCCGCATCACCTGAAGGGTGGATCGGACTGCAGTCTCGACAGCTTTTGCCAGATGATCGCCGAAGCCGCCGCGCGCTATGGCGCGCAGAACCTCGGCATCGGCACGGACCTGTGCCAGGACCAGCCCGACAGCGTCGTCGAATGGATGCGCGTGGGCCGCTGGACCAAGGCGATGGACTTTGGCGAAGGATCGGCCGCCAACGCCGGTTTCCCGCCAATGCCCGACTGGTTCAGGGACAACCGCGATTTCGGCAACATCCGCCGGGGTCTGACCGCGACAGGGCTGAGCGCGGCAGAGGTCGACGGCATCATGGGCGGCAACTGGCACAGGTTCTACGCCCAGGGCTTTGGCCCTTCATGAGGGACGAGGCTCAGCCACCGCAGACCGCGCTGCGCCCCCCGGAAGAGGTGATGCGGCTGGCGCGCATGGGGTCGATGTTCCCCACGCGGCTGAGTTTCCTGCGCAACCTGATCCGCCGCCTTGCTGCCGAAAAGGTCACTGTCACCCGCGCGGTCTGGCAGATGGACGCAGGCGGTTTTGGCCATGCCGTCTATAGCCTGCGCCTTGGTGGCCATGAGTATGCGCTGGTCGCCGTCTCCTCCAATCTGCCAGCCGACCAGCGGACCGACCGGGTCATCGCCACCGCCTGGGACAGCGCCTTTGTGCTTTACGACGGCATCCCGGAGGCGGCAGAGATTGACCGCATCGTTGCCAGCGCACCCAGGCAGGAGGCGGCGCGGTTTACCGAACGCGACCTGATCCTGAGCCGCGCGAACAAATCCCTGCGGCTTTTTGCCCATGTCACTCAGGCCCTGCAGGAGGGCCGCCAGCCGGATCCGGAGATGATCCGCGATGTGGGTTACCTGATGCGCACGACTGCCGTTTACGGCAATGGCAAGTTCGGCATCGCCGACCGTCACCTGATTGCCCGGCGTCCCGGGCTGGAAGGGCCCTTTGCCGCAGAGATGCTGACCGTCTGGCTGATCCGGCACTTCACCCATGACCTGGCGGAACATGTGGGCGGCGGCAGGCTCGACCGTGCCCTGAAACGCCACCTTGGCATCGGCAATGCCACCGGGCTGGGCATGGCCCCCTTTCTGGTCACCCATCCGGTGCTTCTGCACAACTGGATGCAGGCGCGCGAAACCGCGCTGGCCCGTGTGCGGGCCTTGCCACGGCTGACATCTGCGCAACAGGACAGGTTGCACTTGCTTGCCGCCCGCGCCGCCGCGCATCTGCGCGAATGGCAGGTGCCTGACCCCGCGCATCATGCCCGTATCGTCGCGTTGCGCGGCGATTGGGAAGCGGCGTGCAACACGCTCGATCTTTCCGGCTTGCGCCCCCTTGATGCGGCCATGCACCGGGTCAGGGCGGCAAGCCTGGATGTACAGGAATTGATGGCCGCGCTGATCCTCGAACCCTTTGGCGATCTGGTGGACGATCTGGCCGCAACCATGGGCGATCCCTTTGGCCCGCTTTGCGCGCCACTCCCGGACACGGTTGAACTGCGCGCGCGCATCGCGCGTGATTTCCGCTGGGCGCTGGTGCCCGACTACGATGCGCCAGAGGCCTGCGGCCAGTTCTGGTACGTGTCAGCGGCCAAGCAGGAACCCCGCCTCGGGCGGCGTTTTGCCGAAGAGGGCGCCGATCAGGAAACCCCGCTGGACATCGGCCGCCGGGTCAAGGCGCTCTACCAGGACCTCGAAGGGGAAAATGCCCCGCTGAGTGACTTCCTGTCCCGCCATCCGGATCACGCGCTGGCGGCAGAGCGTGTGGCCATGGCCGGGCGCTACCCCTATGGCGAAATCCGCGACAACCTGATTGCCGAAGACTGCCTGCCCATCGACATGCTGCGCTGCAAGCTGGCATTCTTTGGCGCGGCCAAGTTTGATCCGAAGTCGGACCGCTGGACCCGGATCACCCTGTGCCAGGGCGCGCCGCTGGCGGATGAACTGGGGCCGGGGGCAGACGATTGGTGGCTGCCGGTCTTTGCCTCATGAAGCTCTCCGTCAATGAGGTGATTGGCCTGGCTGCCCGGGCCGCGCGCGGGGCGGGGGCACCACCGGCACAGGCCGCCGCATTTGGCCGCGCGGCGATGTTCCACCTTGCGGCGGAGCGGGCGGAGGGCACCCTGACTGCCGCGCTTGAGGCCTTGCCACGGGGGCCGATCCTGACCCTGCCATTGGCCTTTATCCGTGTTCTGACCGAAGAATGCAGCGATACCCCGTTGCCCCCGGATGTGGCCACGGCACTGGTGCAAAGCTACGCCGAGGCGCAGACTTTCCTAACCACGCTGCACCCCGAGGGGCCGCAGATGCAGATCACTGTCGACCGCAAATCTGCATCGCCCGGACCGGCAATATCCCGGATCACAATGTCGGAAGACCTGTTCACTTTTCTCAACCACCTGGCCGCGCGCATTCTCGTCCCTGAAAGCGAAGCCTCGCGCATCGGTGGTGCGGGTGCGGGCCTCACCGACAACGACTGACCCCGGGGTTCTTTTGCCAAGAATACTCGGGGGTTCGGGGCAGGTCCCCGGGAGCCGCGCCGCGGGCGCGTATTCTCTCTTCAAGCGCGGCTTGGCGCTTTATTATCTTTTCGTGCGCGGCTTGGCGCATTTCTACTATTTGGTGCGCGGCTTGGCGCATTTCTACTATTTCGTGCGCGGTTTCGCGCGCAACGTGGGGTCCGCCTGCGTCGGGTCCTCCGGCCAGGGATGCTTGGGGTATTGCCCCCGCATGTCCTTGCGCACATCCGCATAGGACGAGGCCCAGAACCCCGGCAGGTCCGTTGTCACCTGAACCGGACGCTGGGCGGGGGAGAGCAAAGTCATCTGCACCGGCTGTCCCGCCACCATCGGGTGTCGCGTGACGCCAAAGACCTCTTGCAGGCGCAGTGCAATCGCGGGCTGCGCGCCGTCATAGTCGATGGGGATGCGGCGGCCCAGCGGCGTTTCGAAATGCGCAGGCGCGGCGCGGTCCAGCGCCTGCTGCTGGTCCCAGTCAAGCCGTGCCCGAAGGGCGGGCAGCAGGTCGAACCCTTTCCAGTCCCCGGCGCTGCGCAGCCCGGTCAGATGCGGCAGCAGCCAGTCCTCCAGCGTTGCCATCAGATGGGTTTCGGAAAAATCGGGGAAGGGCGGGGGCATCAGCCTTGCACGGGCCAGAAAGCGCCGGGCCGCGGCACCGGGCAGCAGTCCCAGCTGCCGCACACCCTCCAGCATCGCCAGCGCCACCTGATCTTCCGGCGCATCGGTCCAGTTGCGGTCCTGCAGGATCAATGCACCGAATGTTTCCTGCTGACGGGTCAGCACCCGGTTGTCACGCCGCGACCAGATGCAGACGTCTTTCCAGGTAATCTGACCCTCGAATGTCGCGCGCAGATCGGCCTCTTCCAGCCGCGCGGCCTGGCGGATGCGCGCCTCGCGCGGATCGCCGTCCAGATCGGTGGCCACGATCAGCCGCGCCTGGGCCATCGCGTCACCCTGTGGCAGCATGGCGCCCTTGCCGCCCGACAGGACATAGCGCGGCGCGTCCCCGGGCCTGCGCAGGCCCACACGGTCGGGATAGGCCAGCGCCGCCAGCACTGCGATATCCTCGGGGCCCTGCGCCGTCTGGCCCCTGGCGAGGCGTTTGGCCTCCTGCCGGATGCGCGCCACCGTTGCCGCATGGGCCTGCGGGTTGCCGCGTTCGATGGCCTGGATGCGCAGCATCAGGTCCACGCCGGTGCCGCGCAGCGGATCACGCTCTGCCAGCAGGGCCGCAAGCATCGGTGCCCGCGCGCCGCCCCGTGCCACCATATGCGCAAGGCGGGGGTGCAGCGGCAGGCGCGCCAGGGCCCGGCCGTGATCGGTGATCCTGCCCTGCGCATCCAGCGCTTCCAGCATCTGCAGGACGCGCCGCGCCTCGGCCAGACGGCCCTCATGCGGGGGCGTGACAAAGCGCATCTCTTCGGCCTGACCACCCCAAAGCGCCAGTTCCAGCGCGAAACCTGTCAGGTCTCCGGCCTCGATCTCTGCGGGCGGATAGGCGGCCAATGCGCCCTCCTCCCCCTTCGTCCAAAGCTTGTAGGCCACCCCGGGCGCCATCCGGCCCGCCCGGCCCGCGCGTTGCGCGGCCTCGGCCCGGGTGACCCTTTCGGTGATCAGCCGCGACATGCCGGAGGCGGGATCGAAACGCGCCCGGCGCGCCCGGCCCGCATCCACGACGATGGTGATCCCCTCGATGGTCAGGGAGGTTTCCGCGATGGAGGTGGCAAGCACCACCTTGCGGCCCGACGGGGCGGGGGCGATGGCGGCGCGCTGGGCCTTGAAGTCCATCGCGCCAAAAAGCGGGGCAATGGTGCATCCCTTGGGCAGCTGATCGCGCAGGATCGCCTCGACCTTGCGGATCTCGCCCTCACCGGGCAGGAACACCAGCGCCGATCCCTCCGCCTCGGCCAGGGCCTGCAGCACAAGATCTGCGGTCGCCTGTTCGAGACGTTTGTTGCCAAAGGGTTTGTCCAGCCAATACGGGGTGACCGGAAAGCTGCGCCCCTGTGAGGTGACCACAGGTGCGGCCATCAGATCGGCCACCGGGGCCGCGTCCAGCGTGGCGGACATGGCCACCAGCAGCAGGTCGTCGCGCAGCACCTCCGCCACCTCCAGACAGAGCGCCAGACCGAGGTCCGCATTGAGCGAGCGTTCGTGGAATTCGTCAAAGATCACGGCACCCACGCCGGGCAGATCCGGCTCAGCCTGCAACATCCGGGTGAGGATGCCTTCGGTCACCACCTCGATCCTGGTCGTCTTGCCAACCGCCGAAGCCCCGCGCACGCGGTAGCCGACCGTCTGGCCGACCTCTTCGCCCAGGGTGGCGGCCATGCGTTCTGCTGCGGCCCGCGCGGCAAGGCGGCGCGGCTCCAGCATCAGGATCTTGCCCTTTGTCAGCGCCGCGTCGAGCATTGCCAGGGGGACGCGCGTGGTCTTGCCCGCGCCGGGCGGAGCCTGCAGCACCAGACGGCCGGTTTCGCGCAGGGCGGCGATGGCCTGCGGCAGCACCGCGTCGATGGGCAGGGTAAAGGACATGTCGTCTTATCCGGCAAACCGCCTGGCGCGCCAAGGGCCGGGGCTGGACATTTTTGCGCTGTCCCGCAAAAGATGCGCCATGGATATCAAGGACCTTGCCAGCCGCATCCGCGCACAGGAGCGCAGGGCGCTCGCGCGTGCGATCACGCTGGTGGAATCGGGCCGCGCCGATCACCGCGCCGCCGCCGCCGAATTGCTGGCTGCCCTGCCGCAGGAGGGTCAGGCGCTGCGCATCGGTCTGTCCGGCACCCCGGGCGTGGGCAAATCGACCTTCATCGAAAGTTTTGGCATGATGCTGACCGGCATGGGCAAGCGGGTGGCGGTGCTGGCGGTCGATCCGTCCTCCTCCCGCTCCGGCGGGTCGATCCTGGGCGACAAGACCCGGATGGATCAGCTCAGCCGCGATCCCAATGCCTTTATCCGGCCCTCGCCCAGCCAGACCCACCTGGGCGGCGTGGCGCGGCGCACCCGCGAGGCCGTGCGCCTGTGCGAGGCGGCGGGTTTTGACGTGGTGCTGATCGAAACCGTGGGTGTCGGCCAGTCCGAAACCGTGGTGGCAGAGATGTCCGACCTTTTCGTGCTGCTGCTGGCGCCGGCGGGCGGGGACGAATTGCAGGGCGTCAAACGGGGCATCATGGAAGTGGCGGATGTGATCCTGATCAACAAGGCCGATGGGGAACTGAAGGCGGCAGCCACCCGCACCTGCGCCGATTACGCGGGCGCGCTGCGCCTGCTGCGCAAGCGTCCGCAGGACCCGGCGGGCTATCCCTGTGCGATGACGGTTTCCGCGCTGGAGGAGAACGGGCTGGATCAGGCATGGCGGGCGCTTGAAGACCTGGCGGACTGGCGGCGCGAAAACGGATTCTGGGACCGGACCCGTGCCGCGCAGGCGCGTTACTGGTTTCTGGAGGACGTGAAGCAGCGCTTGCTGGCGCAGCTGTCCGAAGCCGAAACACAGGCGCGGCTCACCGCGCTGAGCGACGCCGTTGCCGCCGGGGAGCAGGACCCCTCAGCCGCCGCTCAGGATTTTGTGGACGGGATGCGCAGGTAGGTATCCCGACGGAATTTTCGAAAATTCCGGTTCGATTTCTTTGAAGAAATCGGCGGTTCACGCGGTTTTCAGGGACTTGATATGACGACGGAGTTTTCGAAAACTCCGGCCCGTTTTCTTTGAAGAAAACGCAATCTCATCCCGCCTTGGGATGCGCCCGGTTGTAGACCTCCATCAACCGCGCCGTGTCGACCGCCGTATAGGCCTGGGTGGTGGAAAGCGAGGCATGGCCCAGCAATTCCTGGATCGCGCGCAGATCGCCGCCCGCGTCCAGCAGATGGGTGGCAAAGCTGTGGCGCATTGCATGGGGTGTCGCGGTCGCAGGCAGGCCAAGCTGCATGCGCGCATCCGCCATCACCTGCGAAATCGCGCGCGGCCCCAGGGGCCCCCCGCGCACGGCGCGAAACAGCGGGCCATCGGCCTCCTGTGGGAAGGGGCAGGCGCGCAGATAGGCACCGACCGCCTCGCGGGCGGCGGGCAGAACCGGAACCACGCGTTCCTTGCCGCCCTTGCCGGAAATGCGCAGCGCCTCGGGCAGGGGGGCATCCGCGCCCCTGAGGCCAAGCGCCTCCGATATCCGCAGACCGCAGCCCCAAAGCAGGGTCAGCACCGCGACGTCGCGGGTTGCGACCCAGGGGTGACGCGATTGCAGCTCGACACAGTCGATCATCGCACGCGCGGCATCCACCGCCAGCGGGCGGGGCAGTTTCCTGGAAAACTTCGGCGCGCGGGTGGTCAGGACCGCTGTGGGTTCAAAGCCTTCGCGTTCCGCCAGCCAGCGGTAAAAGGCTTTCACCGCGGACAGCTTGCGCGCCATGGAGCGGGGGCCGACGCCGGGGCCGCGTGTGCGGGCCATCCAGGACCGCATGTCCGAAATCGTGATCTGTGCCAAGGCGCCAAGGCCCTGCGGTGCCGCCTTATGGGCGGTCATGAAGGCCAGGAAATCCGCGACATCGCCCTGATAGGCGGTCAGCGTATTCTCTGCCGCCCCTTTCAAGGCGCGCTGCTGGTCCAGCCATGTGGCCAGCGCATCGCGCGCGGCGGGGCTGATCAGCCCGGTCTGTGCTGCTGTATCGCCGCGCTTCAAGACAGCCAGCGGCGCATCGCGCGCTCGAACACACCGGTAAAGAAGGTCAGCAGGTCGGTGCCCTGCTGGGGGCCGAACATATGCGGATCCTCCGCCCCCAGAACCAGCAGGCCGGGCAGGCGGCCCGCGCCGAAATCGAGCTTCAGGCAGGCTTCGGACCGGATCCAGTCGGATTTCTCGCCATAGATCTGATGCGCCCCGTCCTGCACGCCGCGCAAGGTCACCTGGCGGGGCGCGCCGCCGCGGCCATGGGTCAGGTAGCTGTCGATAAAGCCCGGTTCTGCCACGCTCAGCACATCACCCAGCCGCTGTACCGCCGGGTCGTTGTCGTTCTGAACCGATTCAAGAACCAGCTTTACCGCATCGACACGCAGGATATCAGCCACTTCGCCGCCCAGATCGCGCAGGAAGGGTTCGAATTCAACCGGGTCGAGCATCCGCAGGATGGCGCGGTGGATCTGGTTGGTCCCGGCCAGGTTTTCATAGGCGGCGGCGATCACGCTGCGGTGCGTGTCCTCCAGCCGGTCGAGCCGCGATTCCAGCCGTTCCATCGCGATGCCGCGCAGATCGACGATATTGCCGCCCATCGCCCTTTCATTGGCAGCGATCAGGGCCTGCATCAGATCGGTGTCGTCGAGTATCACATCGGGTTGCGAAATGATCGCCTCGCGCAGGGCGTCGTCAATCTTGGGGCTGCTGCTCATATCAGTCTCTGCTTGATTTGCTCCGGTATAGCACCGCTGGCCGGCAATTGCCGCCCCTTTTTCGCCAGGCCGGGGCAAAAAGCCGTGGCGTTGCCAATTTGCGCAGGTGGTGAATGGATCATTTGGGCCCAAAAACTGGCAAAAGCACAGTGGAACTGATATTGCGCAGTAAAGTGCTGTATGTCATGATGCCGCGCCGATTTTTTAACGACATTGATCGTCAAGGATTTCAATATGCTCAAACAATACCCTTTCATCGACATCCATACCCATTTTTTCAATGCCCGCTATCTGCCGCTGCAAGGCATTTTGATGTCGTTTGGATTGAAACCTAAGTTGGCCAGCGGCATCGCCAAGTTGGCGATCCTCATCACGCGGACCAGTAACTTCTCCAAGTCACAGGATGACGACGATCAAGAGGAGGTAGTCAAGGCTCTGCTTGACCGTGATCCCGACGCCCTCATGGGATTCACCATGCGTCGGATTAAAAAGCGCATTCTCAAGGACGGCGGTCTTGCGGGCGACAATCCAGCCGCAGCCGAACGCCTGATTAATACACTGGGGGCACTGGACGAACTGCAAAACCATCTCACCCCCGATGATAAACCCCTGATCAGCACGCGCGTGCTCAAGTCGAAACCCTCTGGTGGTCAGAAAGCACTGAAAGAGGGTTTCGAGCTTCAGGCAAAAGAGCTTGAACAATTGCTCGCGCAGTCTTTTGCAGAAGCGGGGCATGTGGTCGAGCAGACGAGCTATTTCGAGCACGAATCTGAGGACCACGGCGGTCAAGAGCCTGTCGAAGGGCCAAGACTAAAATCGCTGGGCCTGACGGACAACCAAGTCGACGGTATTTTCCAAATATTTCTATTCATCGGCGTCATGTCATTGTCCGAACGTAATAAATACAAAGTTCTGATGCGGGACTACGCCAAGGGAAAACCTGCGGATGGATATGATCCCAGCCATTTTGTCGGGCTGTTGATGGACATGGACGAAGCCTATTTCGAGGTTCACGGGCGTCAAATCGCGGGTTCCAAGATCCACTTCAAACGGCAGATGTGGAACATGAAGGCGCTTTCGGATGAAAACGACGGACGCCTGATATCGTTCGGGGCGGTTGACCCCTTTCGCACGGATTGGAAAGAGTACGTCGAAGCGGGTCTGGCTAGCGGCGTACGAGGGTTCAAGATCTATCCGCCTTTGGGGTATCGTCCGTTCGAGATGGAGAAGGGTAAGCCGACCCCAGTTTCGAACGAGGCACCCGAGGCCTATCGCGAACGGGCGGCAGAGAAACACAATGAACCCTATGTGAACCGGGCGCTGGAACAGATTTTTCCTTATTTCGCGCAGCGGGGGCTGCGGATGTTCACGCATTGCACCCCCGTCGGTTTCGAGGTCAAGCAAGGTTACGGCGTTTTTTGCGACCCTGCCCTATGGCGACGGGCGATGCTGGCGCATGATGCGCAAGACCTGTGGCTCTGCCTTGGTCATGGCGGCGGACACGCCAAAATTGACTGGGGTGGCTGGTTGGCGAGCGACGCCAATTTCCCCAAGACATTTGCCTATCGCGCCATCGAACTGGTGCGCGAAATGCCCAACGTTTATATTGGATTGGGCTACCTCAATTCCATACACGATACCGAGGCCCGACAACACATAGGACTACGATTGAAGACCCTTCTGGAAGAACCATCCGATACGCCGTACCAGTTTCGCGACAAAGTTTGTTACGGCACGGACTGGTCCATGCCGCAGGCGATCGGCAAGACGCGCGACTACCTCAATGCGTTCTACAGGATGTTCCAGGAAAACAATCTGGAGGATTTTGCCCCGGCCTTTTTCAAAGGAAACGCTGAGCGCTATCTAGGGTTGACACCGATAGCCTGATTCGGCGCGCCGCCCCGAAACCGGGTCAGAGGATTTTCTGGCCGGTCTTTTCCCAATCCTTGGTGAACTGCTCAAGCCCCTTGTCGGTCAGCGGGTGGATCGCCAGCTTCTTGATCACCTCGGGCGGCGCTGTCATCACATCGGCACCGGCCAGCGCGCATTCGTGGACGTGGTTCACGGACCGGATGGAGGCGGCGAGGATGTTTGTCTCGAACCCGTAGTTGTCATAGATCGTGCGGATGTCGTGGATCAGGTCCATGCCGTCGATGTGGATGTCATCCAGCCGCCCGATGAAGGGCGAGATGAAGGTCGCACCGGCCTTGGCGGCCAGCAGCGCCTGGTTGGCGGAGAAACACAGGGTGACGTTGACCATGCGGCCCTCGCCGGACAGGATCTTGCAGGCTTTCAGCCCGTCCCATGTCAGCGGCAGCTTGATGGTGATGTTGTCCGCGATCTCGGCCAGCTTGCGGCCCTCGGCGATCATGGTCTCCGAATCCAGGGCTACCACTTCGGCACTGACCGGGCCGGTGACCAGCGCGCAGATCTCGCGGGTGACCTCGATGATGTCGCGGCCTGACTTGAGGATCAGGGAGGGGTTTGTGGTAACGCCGTCTACCATGCCCAGGTCGTTCAGCTCGGCAATCGCGTCAATCTCTGCGGTGTCTACGAAAAATTTCATCTCGGTGTCCTTATCGCTTGGAATGGTGGCGCTAACGGTTGTCTCTGTCGCCTTGGCTTTATCGCATGATCTGCGATGCTGAAAGCCTTCAATTGTGAATTTCCAAGGTGGGGCATCCGTGGACGGTCCGGAATTCTTCGATCAAGGCGACCTGGTGGCGGTGCTGACGACCCAGCCTTTGGGCCGGGCGCTGGATTACCGCGCGCCCGAGGGGGGCTGTCACCGGGGCGCGTTTGTGGAGGTGCCGCTGGGGCCGCGCAAGGTGCTGGGCGTGGTCTGGGGGGCGGGGCAGGGCGATTATGACCTGTCCAAGATCCGCTCCGTGATCCGGGTTCTGGATGCCGCGCCGATGCGCGAGGAAATGCGCAGTTTCCTTGCGCGGGCCGCCGCCTATACGCTGACGCCAATGCCCGCGATGCTGCGTCTTGCCACCCGTGCGCCGGGCCTGGGCGACCCGCCGTCGATGCGCAGGGTCTACCGGCGCGGTGTGTCGGAGCCCGAGCGGATGACCGACGCCCGCCGCCGCGTCCTGGCCACCCTGCAGGATTATGGCGATCTTTCCTTTACCCTCAAGGAACTGGCCGAGATGGCCGGGGTGACCGCATCTGTGGTCAAGGGGCTGGTGGCACAGGGCGCCGTGGCCGAGGAAGAAAGCCCCCGCGATCTGCCCTTTCCCCGGCTGGACCCGGAACTGCCGGGCAAGGCGTTGACCGCGGATCAGTCCACCGGGGCAGAGGTTCTGGCAGAGGCGGTGCGCAGCCAGAGCTATGGCACCACCCTGCTGCGCGGTGTCACCGGCTCGGGCAAGACCGAAGTCTATCTCGAAGCCGTCGCTGCCACTCTGCGCATGGGCCGTCAGGCGCTGGTGCTGCTGCCCGAGATCGCCCTGACCGAGCAATTCCTGCACCGGGTCGAGGAACGTTTTGGTGCGAAGCCCGCCGAATGGCATTCGGGGGCCACCATGACCGAACGCCGCCGCATCTGGCGCATGGTGGGACAGGGACACGCACAATTGGTGATCGGGGCGCGGTCGGCCCTGTTCCTGCCGTTTCAGAATCTCGGGCTGATTGTCGTGGATGAGGAACATGACACCTCCTACAAGCAGGAGGACGGCGTGCTGTACCACGCGCGCGACATGGCGGTTCTGCGGGCCTCCATCTGCGGCGCCCAGGTGGTGCTGGCAAGCGCCACACCCTCGCTTGAGACCTGGGCGAATGTGGAAGCAGGCAAATACCGGCGTCTTGAACTGACCTCGCGTTTCGGCCCTGCGGTGATGCCGCAGATGGGGGCCATCGACATGCGCGACGAGGGGCTGCCCTCTGACCGCTGGGTGTCACCGACCCTGCAGGGTGAGGTGAACAAGCGGCTGGAAAAGGGCGAACAGGCAATGCTCTTCATCAACCGCCGCGGCTATGCGCCGGTCACCCTGTGCCGGGCCTGCGGGCATCAGATCGGCTGCGACCATTGCGATGCGCGCATGGTGGAGCACCGGTTCCTCAAGCGCCTGATCTGTCACCAATGCGGTGAAAGCAAACCCATGCCCGAAACCTGCCCCTCCTGCGGGGCGGAGGGCCGGCTGGCCCCGGTGGGTCCGGGGGTCGAAAGGCTGGGCGAGGAGGCGGCGGCGCTTTGGCCCGATGCGCGGGTGGCGGTGCTGTCCTCGGACATGTACGGGTCGGCGCGGGCGCTGAAGGCCGAGATCGCGGGCATTGCGGCGGGGGCGGCAGACATCATCATCGGCACGCAACTGGTGGCCAAGGGGCATAATTTTCCCAATCTCACCCTTGTTGGCGTGATCGACGCGGATCTGGGGCTGATGGGGTCTGACCTGCGGGCGGCGGAGCGGACATTCCAGCTGATGCGCCAGGTGGCAGGCCGGGCGGGCCGGGCGGAGGCACCGGGGGCGGCGCTGTTGCAGACCTATCAGCCGGATCATCCGGTGATCCGGGCAATCCTGGCGGGCGATGAAGAGGCTTTCTGGTCGGCAGAGGCAAAGGAACGTCACCAGGCCGGGGTGCCGCCCTATGGCCGGATGGCGGGGATCATCCTGTCCGGCCCGGATGTGGCGCAGGTGTTTGATGCGGGCAACCTGCTGGCGCAGCGCGACGCGCCGCTGCGGCGCATCGGTGCGCAGGTCTTTGGCCCGGCCCCGGCACCCATCGCCCGGGTGCGCGGGCGGCATCGCGTCAGGCTGCTGGTCAAGGCGGAAAAATCCGCGCCCCTGCAGGAGGCGCTTGCGCAATGGGTGGCGCAGGTGAAGCTGAAAGGTGAGCTACGCCTTGCAGTGGATATCGATCCGCAGAGCTTCTACTGACCCTGCCCGGTCACCGCTGCGACGATCCATCACTTTTTGTGAAGTGATCCCGCATAAACATTCATTTCAATGATTGGCTGGCGCTCCCTATCTATGGCTCATACAGCATAGGAGTCTATCATGTCACTTCAGGAACAATCTTTCAAATCTTCACAGATGCATGTCCGGATGACCGCCCCGGTCGCCCTGCTGATCGGCGCGGTTTTTGCCGCTCTTCTGGTCTGGGCCGTGCAGGGCACCGACGCCGCGGGCGACGGGCCGGTCTGGTACGGCAATTCCGGACCCGTCGCGGCGCAGACATCGCTTTGATGGGCGCGGAACGTCGTGCAGCGCTGTTGCGCTGCGCGCAAGCCGCCCCGCCCGCCGTCCCGTGTCGTCTGACATGGCGAGGGTCCATGCGGGGAGGCGTCGCGCAGGGATATTTGGGGCCAAAAAGAATGCGGAGCGGTGCATTCGGGAAGGGCGGATGTGCGTTTTTGGCCTCGTCTTTGGCCTGATGCAGGCGTATTAGCGCTGGCATGACGCAATTCGTGACCCTTGAAGACGCCAAGCATCAGCCGTTCTGGCGGCGACCCGTGGCCCTGCTGTTCCTGATGGCGCTGGCGATGCCGATTGCCTTCAACACCTGGTCGGCATTGCTGAACAACTTCGTCATCGAGGTCGCGGATTTCGACGGCTCCGACATCGGGCTGCTGCACACGGTGCGCGAGATTCCGGGTTTCCTCGCGGTGGGGGTGATCGCGATCATCATCTTCGTGCGCGAACAGGTGCTGGGGCTGGTGTCGCTGGCCCTGCTGGGCGCTGCAACAGCGGTTACGGCCTGGTTCCCCTCCATGGGCGGCATTCTGACGATCACCATGCTGTCCTCCATCGGGTTTCATTATTACGAGACGGTGAACCAGTCGCTGCAGCTGCAATGGCTGAAGATCGAGGATGCGCCGCGCATGCTGGGCTGGCTGCTGGCGGCGGGCTCCTTTGCGACGCTGGTGGCCTATCTGGCGATCATGTCCCTCTGGGAGACGCTGGATCTGAGCTATAACGCCGTCTACCTGGCGGGGGGCGGGGTGACGCTGCTGATCGCGATCTTTGCCATGGTGGCCTATCCGCAGTTCGAAGCCCCCACGCCGCAGATCAAGAAGATGGTGCTGCGCCGCCGCTACTGGCTCTATTACGCGTTGCAGTTCATGGCGGGCGCAAGGCGGCAGATCTTTGTGGTTTTTGCCGGGTTCATGATGGTGGAACGGTTCGGCTATGAGGTGCATCAGATCACCACGCTCTATCTGGTGAACCTTGTTGCCAATATGGTGCTCGCCCCGATGATGGGCCGTGCAGTCGGCTATTTCGGTGAGCGCCGCACGCTGGGGTTCGAATATATCGGGCTGATCATCGTCTTTCTCAGCTATGGTGGTGTCTATTACCTGGGCTGGGGCGTGATGGTGGCCGCCGTGCTTTATGTGCTGGATCACATCTTTTTCGGGCTGGCGCTGGCGCTCAAGACCTATTTCCAGAAGATCGCGGACCCGGCGGATATTGCGCCGACTGCGGCGGTGGCCTTTACCATCAACCATATTGCGGCGGTGTTCCTGCCGGTGCTGCTGGGGCTGTTGTGGCTGGTCTCGCCTGCCGCGGTCTTCTTCCTTGCCGCCGGGATGGCGGGCGTTTCACTGAGCCTTGCCATGCTGATCCCGCGCCACCCGGCGCCGGGGAACGAGACGATCTTTGCCAATGCGGTGCCGCAGGCGGCCGAGTGATGGCCGAACAGGGCCGTTTCCTGACCGGTGGCACGATGGGCCATGTGGTGCGGATGACGGCGACCGGGGCGATGGGGATCACCTTTGTCTTTGTGGTGGATGCCGCCAACCTGCTGTGGATTTCGCAGCTTGGCGATCCGCGGCTGGTGGCCGCCATCGGCTTTGCCTATGCGGTACAGTTCTTTTCGGTATCCATTGCCGTGGGGCTGATGATCGCCACCACGGCGGTGATTTCGCGCAGCATCGGGCAGGGCGCCCATGCGCAGGCGCGCAGGCAGGCGGCGGCGGGCACGGTGATCGCCGCCGCGATCCTGACCCTGGTGGTCGCGGCGATTGTCGGCTTCCGGCATGAGCTGATTGCGCTGGCCGGCGCCACCGGAGAGACGGCGCGCCTCGCGTCACGCTACCTGGCAATCACGATCCCCTCGCTGATCCCGATGTCGGCGGCGCTGGCCTGTTCCGGCGTGCTGCGGGCCCATGGCTATGGGGCCAAGGCGATGTATGTCACGCTGTTTTCCGGATTTGTGCTGCTGCTTCTGGACCCTGTCCTGATCTTCTACCTGGGCTGGGGGCTGGACGGGGCCGCGATCGGGCTGGTGCTGTTCCGCTTTTCGCTGCTGGGGCTGGCCCTGTATTACGCCGTCGCGCAGATGGGGCTGCTGGAGCGTCCCCGGCTGCGCACCCTGCGCAACATCGCGGGGCCCTTTGCCGCCGTGGCGATCCCGGCGGTTGCCACCCAGATGTCCACCCCTGCGGGCAATTACTTTCTGACCATCGTCATGGCGCAGTTCGGCGATGACGCGATGGCGGCCTGGGCGGTGATCGGGCGGCTGACGGTTGTGGTCTTTGGCGGCGTCTTTGCCCTGTCGGGGGCGATCGGCGGTATCTTCGGGCAGAATTACGGCGCGGGCCGGATGAGCCGCGTCCGCAGCACCTACCGGGACGCGCTGCTGTTCTGCGGCATCTATACATTGCTGGCCTGGGGGCTGCTGATCATGGTGACGCCACATGTGATCGCGCTTTTCGGGCTGAGCGGCCTGGGCGCGGATGTCCTGCGCTCTTTCACCTTTGTGGGTGTAGGAGGCTTCATCTTTATCGGGGCGCTCTTCGTGTCGAACGCGGCATTCAACAACCTCGGGCGCGCCGGGCGCTCCACCCTGGTGAACTGGATCAAGGACGGGCTGCTGAGCTGGCCTGCCGCTGCGTGGCTTGCGGCCCTCTTTGGGGCGCAGGGGGTGATCTATGGTCAGGCGCTGGCAGGCGGCGTCGTCGGGATCGGGGCGGCACTCTGGGGCTGGTTCTATGTCAGGGGGCTGCGCGACCCTGTGGGCGCGCCCCTTGACCCCGGCACGCCACGGCCCTACCCGAACCCTGACAGATACCGGAGACGCTGATGCCCACCTTCACCGCATTGACCACCCTCGAAGGCCGCGCGCCCGCCTACAAGCTGGGCGAGGCGATGGAGGGGATGACCCCCGAACCCACCGGCATCGGCGTGTTCGAGATGGAAGACGGATCGGGCCTCTGGGAGGTCGGCGGCTATTTCGAGGAGGCCCCGGACGAGGCAAGCCTGGCCCTGCTGGCCGCAGCGATGGGCGCGAAACCCTTCGTGGTATCAGAGTTGCCAGAGACCGACTGGGTCGCCCATGTGCGCCGGGAACTGGCCCCGGTGGAGGCCGGACGTTTCTTTGTCTATGGCAGCCATGATGCGGACAAGGTGCCGGAAGGGGTCGAGCCGCTGCTGATCGAGGCGGCAATGGCCTTTGGCACCGGGCACCACGGCACCACGCTGGGATGCCTGCGGGCGCTGGACCGGCTGGCGACGGGCGGTTTTACCGGTGCGAATGTGGTGGACATCGGCTGCGGCACGGCGGTTCTGGCCATGGCGGCGGCGCGGATCTGGCCGCAGAACGTGCTGGCCAGCGACATTGATGAGGTCGCGGTGGAGGTCGCAAAGGCGAATGTGGCGGCAAATGGGCTGACCGGCCGGGTCTCCTGTGTCGAGGCGGCAGGCTTTGGCCATCCCGACCTCGCAGCGGCGGCGCCTTTCGACCTGATCTTTGCCAACATACTAAAGGGTCCGCTGATCGCGCTGGCCCCCGACCTGGCCGATTCCCTGCAACCGGGCGGATATGCGATTCTCTCGGGGATTCTGAACGAGCAGGCCGACGAAGTGATCGGCGTTTATGCTCGATGCGGCATCAATCTGGTCGAACGGGAGAGCATTGTCGACTGGATGACACTCACGCTGCAAAAAAACACCTAGATTGAAGGGGTTTTAAGGTACATTTGAGGCAGTTGCCCAGAATTTGCCACATTCCTTGTCTAATTCTGATTTCAACAGCGGTGGGGGCCGATGTTGAGAGAAATAAGACATGGTTGAGACACACGACCACTTTGTTGCCCGCCTTTCGAACCTGGGGAAAAAGCACGCGAAGTTGGCGCATGGCTATTCCACCAAGGTGGGTCGCGATGGCCTGATCATCGTGACGCCGAAACGCCGCCGCCGCGGATTTCCCTTCAAGCTTCTGATCATGTTCGGGCTTGGCTTTCTTGGCCTCAAGGTCTTCATGGTCGCGGCTGTTGGCCCGGTGACCTACAATGATCGCCTGGCGAAACTTGAAAGCGGCACTGTCATCGAACAGGCGGGTGCAAAGGTTCTGGCGATTGATCCGGTGACCGAAACGCTTGCCAGCATGACCGGCCCGGTCCTGCGCTGACGAAAACGGCAGTGCCCCGGTCACGGGCTGCTGCATCCGCCTTTCTCCGACAATCCGCTGTCCGGCAAAGAAAAACCGCGTTCCCCAGGCTTGGAGAACGCGGTTTTTTGTCTAGGCGTGGCGGCGGGAGAGCCCGCCGCGCCGCGATCAGCGGATCAGGTTGGATTGTGCAACCAGGTCGATGTCGCCACGGACCAGGCCGATATCGTCAAGTTCGCGGTCGGTCAGCGAGGACAGCGCGCGGCGTGTTGCGCGGGCGTCGTTCCATGCGACCAGCGTTGCCGCCAGTGCGTTCAGACCGGAGAAGAAACGAGAAACGGCAATGATGGAGCCGTATGCGGTGCGGGTGGTGTCAATAGCTGCCATTGGAGCCGTCCTTTTACATTAGTGTTATGCCGGTTTTCCCGGCGGTGTGCTGCGCAAATAGGCGGATATGAAACCCGGCACAATCACCAGAAATGCATGTGTGTTCTGCGGCTATTGCATAGGTCCTCCTTGCGCGTAAAACGCTGAAAATTAATGGAAAGAGACCCGCAGTTCCTGTCGTTTGCGGGTGATTTTACGGCGCAAACAGGCCGCGTGGCTCAAAAGCGACGCAAGGCATGTCGCAACCAGGCCTCACGCGAAAGGACTTGGTGAATGTTCGCCTTTCGTGCTAGTGCATCAAAAAAACCACATAGAGGCGAATTCGGACAGGATGATACGGGTAATCGGCATTGATCCGGGGCTGCGCAACCTTGGTTGGGGGGTGATCGACGTGGCCGGACCACGGCTTTCCCATGTGGCCAATGGTGTGATCGTGTCGCAGGGCGATGATCTGGGGCAGCGGTTGCTGTCGCTGCACGCGCAGCTGACGCGGATCTTCGCGACCTATCGCCCCCAGGCCGCGGCGGTGGAGCAGACCTTTGTCAACAAGGATGGGGCCGGCACGCTGAAGCTGGGGCAGGCGCGGGGCATCGCGATGCTGGTGCCGGCACAGGCGGGGCTCTGCGTTGGCGAATATGCGCCCAACACGATCAAGAAGACGGTTGTCGGCGTGGGCCATGCCGACAAGGGCCAGGTCGCCCATATGGTGCGGATGCAGCTGCCGGGGATCGAGATTGCCGGTCCGGATGCGGCTGACGCGCTGGCCATTGCCATCTGTCATGCCCATCACGGCGGGGCCTCGGGGCTGGCGGCGGCCGTGGCGCGGGCCAGCGCATGATCGGCAAGATCACGGGACGCATTGATTACCGCGCGGCGGATCACCTGCTGATCGACGTGCGCGGTGTGGGCTATCTGGTCTATTGCTCGGACCGCACCCTTGCCGCCCTGCCCGGTGTGGGCGAGGTCGTGGCGCTTTATACCGATCTGGTGGTGCGCGAGGACCTGATGCAGCTTTTCGGGTTCCAGACCCTGGTGGAAAAGGAATGGCACCGCCTGCTGACCTCGGTGCAGGGGGTCGGGGCCAAGGCATCGCTGGCGATCCTGGGCGCATTGGGGCCGGATGGCGTCAGCCGCGCAATCGCGCTGGGCGACTGGAACGCGGTCAAGGCGGCCAGGGGCGTCGGCCCCAAGATCGCGCAGCGCGTGGTGCTGGACCTCAAGGACAAGGCCCCCGGCGTCATGGCAATGAGCGGCACGCTGGCGCAGGCGCAGGGCGAAGACCCCGCCGAGGTGATCGAGACACCGGTTTCCCGCCCGGCACGCGCTGCACCTGCCGCCACATCGGCGCAGGCTGACGCTTTGTCGGCGCTGGGCAATCTGGGCTATGGCCCCGGCGACGCGGCAGGCGCGGTGGCACAGGCAGCAGGCGACATGCCCGGGGCCGATACCCCCGCCCTGATCCGCGCGGCGTTGAAACTGCTGGCACCGAAGGGGTAGGGTGCCGTTCAACAGCCCCAAGGGCCGGCAATGGCGCGGATGACAGATGACCGAGATTGACCCCACAGTGCGGCCTGACCCGCTGCCCGAAGACCTCGACCGCGCCCTGCGGCCGCAGATGCTGGACGAATTCGTAGGCCAAGCCGAGGCGCGGGCGAATTTGCGGGTGTTCATCCAGTCGGCGCGCCAGCGCGGCGAGGCAATGGACCACACGCTGTTTCACGGCCCTCCCGGCCTGGGCAAGACCACGCTGGCGCAGATCATGGCGCGCGAACTGGGGGTGGGGTTCCGCATGACTTCCGGTCCGGTGCTGGCCAAGGCGGGGGACCTGGCGGCGATCCTGACCAATCTTGAAGCGCGCGATGTGCTGTTCATCGACGAGATTCACCGGCTCAACCCGGCGGTGGAGGAAGTGCTTTACCCTGCACTGGAGGATTTCGAGCTGGACCTCGTGATCGGCGAGGGGCCCGCGGCGCGCACCGTGCGGATCGAGTTGCAGCCTTTCACCCTGGTGGGGGCCACGACGCGGATGGGATTGCTGACGACACCGCTGCGGGACCGTTTCGGCATCCCCACGCGGCTGGAGTTCTACAGCGAGGACGAGCTTTTCATCATCGTGGACCGCAATGCCCGAAAGCTCGGCGCACCGGCAGATGAACATGGTGCCCGCGAGATCGCCCGCCGCGCGCGGGGTACCCCCAGGATCGCCGGACGGCTCTTGCGGCGGGTCGTGGACTTCGCGCTTGTGGAGGGCGACGGCAGGGTGACCAGGGCGCTGGCGGATATGGCCCTGACACGGCTGGGGGTGGATCATCTGGGGCTAGACGGGGCTGACCGGCGCTATCTGACCCTGATTGCGGAGAATTATCAGGGCGGGCCGGTGGGGATCGAGACATTGTCGGCGGCCCTGTCGGAAAGCCGCGATGCCCTGGAAGAGGTGATCGAGCCCTTCCTGTTGCAGCAGGGATTGATCCAGCGTACCCCGCGCGGGCGGATGCTGGCGGCGAAGGCCTGGGCGCATCTGGGGATGGCACCGCCCAGGGGGCAGAGCGATCTGTTTGGCTGAACTGTCGGTGATGTGTATTTTGGGAACAATGAAACATGGATGCTGAACAGGTCGAGGCGCTGTTTACCCGTGGGGACGGGAGTTTTGCCTTTGCGCGCTGGGGGCGGCCTATCTGTCCGGTGGTCTTTGGTGTGGACGATGCCACGCTGAGCGTGGTCAAAGGCGCGGTCGAGGCGGTGTGTGGTCTGGCGGGTCACGAGATGGGCGAGATGGACGCGGAGCTGGGCAGCAATCTGATGATGTTCTTCTTCCGCGACTGGAAGGAGCTTCTGGATGTGCCGGGCATGGACCGGCTGGTGGAGGACCTTGCACCGCTGGTGGCCCGGCTGGAGGCGGCGGAGGCGAACCAGTACCGGTTCTTCCGTTTCGACAAGCGCGGCGCGATCAAGGCCTGTTTCGTCTTTCTGCGGATGGATGCGCATCTGAGCGCCGTGCCTGCGCATACCCTGGCCCTGAGCCAGATCGTCCAGTCCATGCTCATGTGGTCGGATGTGGCGTTTCAGGACCGGTCACCCCTGGCCGTGGCGGGCGAGACGACGGTTCTGCAGCCGGATGTGGCCGCGCTGCTGCGGGCGGCCTATGATCCGGTGCTGCCGGTTGCGGCCCGGGACCCGGCCCATGCATTGCGGCTGGCTGCAAGGATCGGTGTGTTGCAATGAGCCATCGTTTCCCGATCCGCATCTTCTATGAAGATACCGACATGGCCGGTATCGTCTATTACGCCAATTACCTGCGGTATATTGAACGGGCGCGCTCCGATATCGTCGAGCAGTTCGGGCTCGACCAGCGCGAGATGCGGGCGCAGGGCATTGTCTTTGTCGTCACCAGGGTCGAGGCCGATTATCTGGGCACCGCCGGGTTCGGCGACCGTCTGGAAGTGCGCACAACACATTTCGCCAAGGGGGCGACGCGCTGGATCTTCCATCAGGATGTCTGCCGGGAGGACAAGGTGATCTTCCGCGCCCTTGTCACCGCAGTCTGCATGACCACCGATGGAAAACCCACCAGATTGCCAGCAAAACTCCGCTCACTGCCGAAGGATGCGGCGGGTTAACGCCAATGTTCTGGCTTTCCCGCTTGCACTGGGATAAGTTTGCGCCAAATAGCGCCTTGGAAAACAGGGCCGCAGAGGCATGCAGTCGCGACGTGGCGGCACAACAAGAGCAGGAATAATGGAAGCAGAAACGCTGGCATTGGCGCAGGAGATTGATTTCTCCGTGTGGGGACTTTTCGCGCGGGCGACGCTGGGAGTCAAACTGGTCATGATCATTCTGATCATCGCCTCCTTCTGGTCGTGGTCGATCATCGTGCAAAAGCTGTTGCAATATCGCCTTGCGCGTTCGGAACAGAAGGCTTTCGATCAGGCGTTCTGGTCCGGGGAGCCGCTGGACGGTCTTTTCGATCAGATCGGCCCGGATCCCAGCGGGCCTTCGGAAAAGATATTCGCCTCCGGGATGACCGAATGGCAACGTTCGCACCGGGATGATGGCGGGCTGATCCCCGGTGCCACGGCGCGCATCGACCGGTCGATGGATGTGGCCATCGCCAAGGAGGCCGAGCGCCTGCAAGGCGGGCTGACGGTGCTGGCGACGGTCGGGTCATCCGCGCCCTTCATCGGCCTTTTTGGCACGGTGATCGGCATCATGAACGCCTTTGTCGAGATTGCCGCCCAGCAGAACACCAACCTTGCGGTTGTCGCCCCCGGCATTGCCGAGGCGCTGCTGGCCACCGGTCTGGGGCTTCTGGCCGCGATTCCGGCGGTGATTTTCTACAACAAGCTCAATGCCGACAGTGAACGTATCATCGGTGCGCATGAGGCGTTTTCCGATGAATTCGCCACCATCCTGTCGCGTCAGCTGGACAGCTGAGCATGGGCGCAGGTGCGATCAAGAAACAGGGCGGCGGACGCGGACGGCGGCGCGGGCGCGCCCAGCCGATGTCCGAGATCAACGTGACGCCTTTCGTGGACGTGATGCTGGTTCTGCTGATCATCTTCATGGTTGCGGCGCCGCTGCTGACCGTGGGCGTTCCGGTGGAATTGCCCAAGACCGCCGCCGGTGCCCTGCCCGCAGAGCAGGAGGAGCCGCTGACGGTGACCGTCAGCGCCGATGGCGCGGTGCAGATCCAGACCACGGATGTGGCCCGCGACCAGCTGGTGACGCGGCTGCGCGGGATTGCGGCGGAACGGGCCAGCGACCGCGTCTATCTGCGTGCCGATGGCAAGGTGCCCTATGCGCAGGTGATGGAAGTCATGGGCGCGCTGAACGCGGGTGGTTTTTCCAACATCGGGCTGGTGACCGACATCGGTGGTCCGGCGTTGGACAGCCCGGGGTCAGAGTGACACTTGCACCGCAACGATCTTCATATCGGGCATTATGTATCGGGAGCCGGCCACCTGACGGTGATCGGCTGGCTGCTGCTGGGTAATGTTTTCACCTCCGAGCCGCCGCCCTTCGAGATGACCGAGGTGTCGGTGATCTCAAGCACCGATTTCGATGCGTTGGTGGCAGGGCAGCAGGCGCCCGACACGGCGACCGAGGTGGCACAGCCTGCGGCACCCGAGGTGACACCTGATCAGCCCGAGGTCGCGGCAGAGCCGGACACGCAGGTTGAGCAGCCCGCACCGGCCCAGGCCGATCCGCCCGCCGATGACACGCCGCCCGATGTGGTGGAGCTGGCTTTGCCGCCGCAGACGGATGTGGCGGATACGCCGCCGGTCCTGGATGAACCTGTTGGCGACCAGGCCGTATTGGTGCCCGAGGTTGCGCCCGAAGCTGCCCCGCGCCCGGTCGAGCGTGTCGCACCCGAGCCGGTCGCGCAGCCCGAGCCCGAGGCGACGCCGGACCCGGTGCAGCAGGAAGCCGTGGCACCGGACGAAACCGGCGATGCGCCGCAGGAAACCCAGGAAGCCACCGCGCCGGAAGAGGCGACAACCGAGATCGTGACGGAGGCCACCAAGGCACCCGCCGCTTCGCCGCGCCCGCCCGGGCGGCGCCCCGCGGCCCCGGTGGTCGCCGAAACGCCGGTGGAAACTCCGACCGAGACGCCGCGCGTGGCCGAGACACCGGCCCCGACCAGGACACCGGATGCAGACGTAGATGCCGACGCCATCGCCGCTGCTGTCGCCGCGGCGCAGGCGGCAACCGAGACACCGGCCAAGCCTGCGCCGAGCGGTCCGCCGCTGACCTCCGGGGAAAAGGAGAATCTGCGTGTTGCGGTGTCGAACTGCTGGAACGTCGGCTCGCTTTCTTCCGAGGCGCTGCGCACGACCGTGGTTGTCGCGGTGAACATGGCGCAGGACGGCACGCCCATCATCGGGTCGATCCAGATGATCGGCAGCGAGGGCGGATCATCCGCCGCCGCCAGACAGGCGTTCGAGGCGGCCCGCCGGGCGATCATCCTGTGCGGATCGAAGGGCTATCAGCTGCCGGCCGAAAAATACAGCCAGTGGCAGGAGATCGAGATGACCTTCAACCCCGAGAGGATGCGGGTAAAATGATGGAACATGTGTCGTTTCACCGGCATTATTCCGCTATGGTGTTATTTTGCGTGAACTTCCCCTCGAATTATCGGCAAAGCCGCGAAATAGTGGATTTACGTTTAAGCCCGAAAGGATGCTGACGAGATGAAATTGCGTTTTTTGAGCCTGTTCCTGGTGCTGATCTGCGCCCTGTCCGGTGCGGTAGCGGCACAGCAGGGGCCCCTGCGGATCGAGATCACCGAAGGGGTCATCGAGCCTTTGCCCTTTGCCGTGCCCAGCTTCCAGCCTGAAAGCGCGGAATCCGGGCAGCTTGCCGGTGACATCTCCCGGGTGGTGTCAGAGGATCTGACGGGAACCGGCCTGTTCCGCGAGGTTCCGGCATCGGCCTTTATCTCTACGGTCAGCGATTTCAACGCGCCGGTGCAATATGCCGACTGGAAGGCGATCAACGCGCAGGCGCTGATCACCGGGGCGGTGAATGTGCAGGGCAATTCGGTCAGCGTGAAGTTCCGTCTCTATGACGTGTTTTCGGGCGCGGAACTGGGCGATGGCCTTCAGTTTTCGGGGACCACCGAAGGCTGGCGGCGCATGGCGCACAAGGTGGCGGATGCGGTCTATAGCCGGATCACCGGCGAGGGGGCTTATTTCGACAGCCGCGTGGCCTATGTCTCTGAAACCGGGCCGAAGGATGCGCGCCAGAAGCGGCTGGCGATCATGGATTACGACGGGGCGAATGTTCAGTACCTGACCGATTCAGGCTCCATCGTGCTGGCACCGCGCTTTTCGCCCTCGGGTGACCGGGTTCTCTATACCAGCTACGAAAGCGGCTTTCCGCGGATCTATGTGCTGGACATCGGTTCGGTGCAGCGGCGGGTGCTGGAAAGCGCCGAAGGCACCATGAGCTTTGCGCCGCGCTTTTCGCCCTCAGGGCAGACCGTGGTCTATTCGCTGACCCAGGGCGGCAATACCGACATTTACACAATGGACATCGCCAGCGGCCAGTCCGTGCGCCTGACCAATACACCCGCGATCGAAACCGCGCCCAGCTTCAGCCCCGATGGCGGCCGTATCGTGTTCGAGAGCGACCGTTCCGGCACCCAGCAGCTTTACATCATGTCCGCCACCGGCGGAGAGCCGACGCGCATCTCCTTCGGCGAGGGGCGCTATGGCACGCCGGTCTGGTCGCCGCGCGGCGATCTGGTGGCCTTTACCAAACAGAACAAGGGCCGTTTCCACATCGGTGTGATGCGGCTGGACGGTTCGGAAGAGCGTCTGCTGACCGCTTCCTTTCTGGATGAGGGGCCGACATGGGCGCCCAATGGCCGGGTGATCATGTTTGCCCGCGAAACCCAGGGGGCGGGCGGGTCATCGACCCTTTATTCCGTGGACATTTCCGGACGCAACCTGCGGCCGGTGCGCACACCGGAAGGGGGCTCGGATCCGTCCTGGTCGCCTTTGCAAAAATAATACGAAGTTGTTGTAGCGAATTTCCAATGGCCGCGGGCCTGTGCTACTAAAGGTTAACAAAAGTCGCCACCAAAGAGAGGCACCACGATGAACAGATTTCTGACAAGCGGTATTTTGATTGCAGCATTGGCGCTGGGCGCCTGTACCAACCCGGACCGCTTTGGCGCCGATGGTGCCGGTGCAGGGGCAAATGCAGGTGCCGGTGCCAATGGTGTGGTGCCGGGCAGCGCCAATGACCCGACCTCGGCTGCCTATTTCCAGCAGTCGATCGGGGACCGTGTATTGTTTGAAGTGGATCAGTCGAACCTGACCGCCATCGGCCGCGCGACGCTGGACGGGCAGGCGCAGTGGCTGATGACAAACTCGGACTACCAGGCCGTGATTGAAGGTCACGCGGACGAACAGGGCACCCGTGAATACAACCTGGCCCTGGGGGCGCGCCGTGCCAATGCGGCGCAGGAATACCTGATCTCAAAGGGGGTCCCGCCGGGCCGTCTGCGGGTCATAAGCTATGGCAAGGAACGCCCCATCGAGATCTGTTCCGAAGAATCCTGCTATGCCAAGAACCGCCGCGCGGTGACAGTTCTGGCAGGCGGCCTGACAAGCTGAGGCTGATCTGATGAAGATGCGTTTGGTAATGGGTATGATGCTGGGGCTTATGGTCAGCCCCGCGGCCGTGTTGGCACAGGATGATCAGACGCTGGCAGATGTGCGTCAGGAACTGAACATCCTGTTTGTCGAGGTCCAGAAACTGCGGCGCGAATTGTCCACCACGGGTGGCGTTTCGACCAGCACCGGGGGCGCGTCGGTGCTGGAACGCGTAGGCGCGATGGAAAGCGAATTGCAGCGCCTGACCTCCAAGACGGAAGAACTGGAAAACCGCATCAACCGTATCGTCGACGACGGGACCCGCCGGATCGGCGACCTTGAATTCCGGCTGGTCGAACTTGAAGGCGGCGACGTGGGCAAGCTGGGCCAGACCACCACACTTGGGGGAGAGGGGCAGGCTTCGGTCTCGGCTCCGCTGACCGCCCCGGCCACACCAACTGACGAGGCCTCTCTTGCGGTTGGTGAAGAGGCCGATTTCAAGCGGGCGCAGGAGGCGCTCGCATCCGGTGACTTTCGCGCCGCCGCAGACCTCTTTGCGACCTTCAATCAGACCTATCCGGGCGGTCCGCTAGCCGCCGAGGCCGAATTGCGCCGGGGCGATGCCCTGCAGGGTCTGGGCGATTCAAAGGAGGCGGCACGCGCATTCCTGACCGCTTTCAGCACAGCGCCCGAAGGGCCGATGGCGCCACAGGCGCTTTTTGAACTGGGACGCGCCCTTGGGCAGCTTGGTCAGACCCAGGAAGCCTGCGTCACGCTCTCCGAGGTCGGCGTGCGCTTTCCATCGACGCCAGCGGTTGCCGAGGCCGAGAACCAAAGGCTTGCGCTAGGATGTAGCTGACGTGACCATGGCCTGGCTGACCCAGCAAGTGTCCAGCGCTTTCCTGCCCCATCCGCCGGACAGGGTTGCGGTCGCGGTTTCGGGCGGTGGCGATTCCATGGCGCTGCTGCATCTGATGCACGGATTTTGCAGGCTGCACGGATCGCGTCTTTTTGCTGTGACAGTGGATCATTGCCTCAGGGCGGAGGGAGCCGAGGAAGCCGAGGCTGTGGGTGCCTATTGCGCGACGCTTGGCGTGCCCCATGATATCCTGATCTGGGATGACTGGGACGGCATTGGCAATCTTCAGGCAGAGGCCCGCGATGCGCGTTATGAATGCGTATCGGATTGGGCAAAGGAGCGCGAAATCCGCACCGTCGCGGTGGGTCATACCGCGGATGATCAGGCTGAAACGGTTCTGATGCGTCTTGCGCGCCGCGCCGGCGTGGATGGGTTGTCGTCAATTTCGCCCCGGATGTTACGCCATGGTATCCATTGGGTACGGCCTTTGCTGTCTGTCACCCGTGAAGACCTGCGGAGCTACCTGCGCAGCCAACAGGTCAGCTGGGTAGAAGACCCGAGCAATGATGACACGAGTTTTGAACGCATCAGGGCACGCAACGCACTGGCAGAACTGGGCAAGCTGGGTATTGATGCAAGTGCTCTGGCCACCGTGGCCGAACAGATGCGTCAGGCGCGGGCTGCGTTGAACTGGCAGACCTTCCTCGCCGCCCGCGATATCGCACGTGTGGAGAAAGGTGCCATTGCACTGGATGAACGGCGGCTGCGGATCCAGCCTGAAGAAATTCAGCGCCGCCTGCTGGTTCATGCGCTGAGCTGGATCAGCGGCAATCCCTATCCGCCCCGACGGGCCGCTGTTGCCACGCTGATGGCGGCGCTGCGCCGGGGGCTGGCCTCGACGCTGGATGGCTGCCACGCCCTGCGCGAGAAAGAGAGCATCTGGGTGTTCCGCGAGCATAAGGCGGTGCAGGACCTGCGGGTGCCGGCGGGTCAATTGTGGGATTCACGCTGGCGCGTCAAACCGGCCACTGAAGAGGCTGCCCGCAAGTGCCACTACGTGGCCGCGATGGGCCAGCAGGGGGTCGAGCAATGCGGAGATTGGCGTGCATCCGGGCTGCCGCTGCAGGCGGTCATGTCCTTGCCTGCCGTGTGGCAAGATGACGTCCTTCTTGCCGCCCCCCTTGTCCGACCGGACCAAAACTGGCATGCGGCACTGGAAGGTGGAGAAGAGACCTTCTTTGGCGGGCTATTATCGCATTGAATCTACTGTGATGATCCCTATCTTAGGTCAGTGTTCGATGAGACCATTCGACATACACAACTCAGCCTGGACAGGCGCAAATTGTTGTTATTAGGAGAACTTCCTTGGGAAATATGCGTAACCTCGCGTTTTGGGTCGTCTTGCTTTTGCTGGTGTTGGCGCTGTTCAACCTCTTCAGCGGCTCAAATAATGCCCTGCAGAGCAACGAAGTCACCTATTCCGAATTCGTAAGCTCGGTTGAAAAGGGCGAAGTGCGGAACGCCACCCTGGACGGAGAACAGGTCCGGTTTCGCAAGGCGGACGGGTCTGATTACGTCACGGTCAAACCCGAGGACGCGGAAATCACCAACCTGCTGATCAACAACAACGTGCCGATCAAGGTGCGGCCCCAGGAACAATCGGGCTTCCAGACGTTCCTGATGTCGCTGCTGCCCATCGCCTTGCTGATCGGTGTGTGGATCTATTTCATGAACCGGATGCAGGGCGGCGGCAAGGGCGGGGCCATGGGCTTTGGCAAGTCCAAGGCCAAGATGCTGACCGAGAAACATGGCCGGGTCACCTTTGACGACGTGGCAGGCATCGACGAGGCCAAGGAAGAACTTGAGGAAATCGTCGAGTTCCTGCGCAATCCGCAAAAATTCAGCCGCCTTGGCGGCAAGATCCCCAAGGGCGCGCTGCTGGTCGGCCCTCCGGGCACAGGTAAGACACTGCTGGCGCGCGCCATTGCGGGCGAGGCGGGCGTGCCTTTCTTCACCATCTCCGGTTCCGACTTTGTCGAGATGTTCGTGGGTGTCGGCGCGAGCCGTGTCCGTGACATGTTCGAACAGGCGAAAAAGAACGCGCCCTGCATCGTCTTCATCGACGAGATCGACGCCGTGGGCCGCCATCGTGGCGCAGGCTATGGCGGCGGTAACGACGAGCGTGAACAGACGCTGAACCAGTTGCTGGTCGAGATGGACGGTTTTGAGGCCAACGAGGGTGTGATCATCCTGGCCGCCACCAACCGCCGCGACGTGCTGGACCCCGCGCTGCTGCGTCCGGGCCGTTTCGACCGTCAGGTCACCGTGCCGAACCCCGACATCAAGGGCCGCGAGAAGATCCTTGGCGTTCATGCCCGCAAGACGCCACTTGGCCCCGACGTCGACCTGCGCATCATCGCGCGCGGCACGCCCGGGTTCTCGGGTGCGGACCTCGCCAACCTGGTGAACGAGGCGGCGCTGATGGCCGCGCGTGTGGGGCGGCGTTTCGTGACCATGATCGATTTTGAACAGGCTAAGGACAAGGTCATGATGGGGCCTGAACGCCGCAGCATGGTCATGACCGCCGAACAAAAGGAAATGACAGCCTACCATGAGGCCGGTCATGCGCTGGTCGGCATGTCGCTGCCGAAATGCGATCCGGTCTACAAGGCCACGATCATCCCGCGCGGCGGTGCGCTTGGCATGGTGATGAGCCTGCCCGAAATGGACCGCCTGAACATGTTCAAGGACGAATGCCACCAGCGGCTGGCCATGACCATGGCGGGCAAGGCTGCGGAAATCCACAAATATGGGCCAGAGGCCGTGTCCAACGGCCCGGCCGGCGACATCCAGCAGGCCAGCGCGCTGGCACGCGCGATGGTTCTCCAGTGGGGCATGTCCGACAAGGTCGGCAACATCGACTATTCCGAAGCCGCGCAGGGCTATCAGGGCAATACGGCGGGCTTCTCCGTCTCTGCCAACACCAAGGAACTGGTGGAGAAAGAGGTCCAGAAGTTCATTCAGGACGGCTATGAATGGGCGAAGAAGATCATTTCCGAGAATGAGGAAAAATTCGAGCGTCTCGCCCAAGGCCTGCTGGAATACGAGACCTTGACCGGGGATGAGATCAAGCGCGTGATGGACGGGCTGCCGCCCTCCGACGAAAATGACGAGAGCGGCCCGGACGAGGGCAACGCCCCCAGTGTCACCGCGATTCCCAAGGCCAAGGGCAAGGGCAAGAAACTGCCCCCCGCGGATGGCGGTCTGGAACCGGAACCGACCACCTGATCACAACCGCTGATCAAGGCGTAACAGAATGTCATAAGGCCCCGCCACGGCGGGGTCTTTTCTTTTGCGCAGGGTCTGACCAAAGTGGCGGCGACCATAAGGAGCCTTGACCATGCCTGAACTACTGCCCACCGATCATACCGCGACCATCGTCTGGATGGGGATGGTGCCGCAGGACCGCAGCGATATCCGGTCACAGGAAATCGACCGCGCCCGCGCCACCTATGCCGGGTTTGCAGGCGATTTCCACGCGGGGCTCACCAGACCATCCTGCGTGCGGGTGAAATCGCAATATCCGCAGGGCACCGAGATCCGCAACACGCGGCAGTTCTCGATCCTGTCGGCAGAGGAACTGGCCGAGATCGCCGCCGAGATCGGCGTGGACAAGCTGGACCCCCGGCTTTTGGGGGCGTCGATCGTGGTGCAGGGCATTGCCGACTTTACCCATATCCCGCCCGCGTCGCGGTTGCAGTCGCCCTCCGGCACCACCCTGACCGTCGACATGCTGAACGGCCCCTGCAACCTGCCCGCGCGCGAGATCGAAAAGGAAGCGCCGGGGCATGGCAAGGGGTTCAAGGCGGCAGCGATGGGACGCAGGGGCGTCACCGCCTGGGTGGAGCGCGAAGGCGACCTGGCCATCGGCGATACATTGCGTCTGCATGTGCCGGGCCAGCGGGCCTGGGCGCTCCTTTAGCGACGATCGTTTCCAAAAAGAAACGGTTTATCGGTCCACCGCCGCATCGGGTGGTGGAAATGTCGGAATTGCGACCTGTGGTCCGGACGATTGCACGATAAGAGGGGCAAACGGCACATCGGTCTTTAGGGGAACCCTCACATGGCTTACAAATCCGACATCGAAATCGCACGCGCAGCGAACAAACGCCCCATCCAGGAGATTGGTGAGAAGCTTGGGATCGGCAGCAAGGACCTGCTGCCCTATGGCCATGACAAGGCGAAGGTCAGCCAGACATTCATCGACAGCGTCCAGGGCAACAAGAACGGCAAGCTGATCCTGGTGACAGCGATCAACCCGACCCCTGCGGGCGAGGGCAAGACCACCACCACAGTGGGTCTGGGCGACGGGCTGAACCGGATCGGCAAGAAGGCCGCGGTCTGCATCCGCGAAGCCTCGCTTGGGCCGAACTTCGGGATGAAGGGCGGCGCGGCCGGCGGCGGCTATGCCCAGATCGTGCCGATGGAAGAAATGAACCTGCATTTCACCGGCGACTTCCACGCCATCACCAGCGCGCACTCGCTGCTGTCGGCGATGATCGACAACCACATCTACTGGGGCAACGAGCTGGAAATCGACACCCGCCGCGTCGTCTGGCGCCGGGTCGTGGACATGAACGACCGAGCGCTGCGCCAGATCACCACCTCGCTGGGCGGGGTCGCCAACGGCTTCCCGCGCGAAGCGGGCTTCGACATCACCGTGGCCTCCGAAGTCATGGCGATCCTCTGCCTTGCCAAGAACCTCACAGACCTGCAGGAGCGTCTGGGCAACATGATTGTCGCCTACCGCCGCGACAAGTCGCCGGTCTTTGCCCGCGACATCAAGGCGGACGGCGCGATGACTGTCCTGCTGAAAGACGCGATGCAGCCGAACCTGGTGCAGACGCTTGAGAACAACCCGGCCTTCGTGCACGGCGGTCCCTTCGCCAATATCGCGCATGGCTGCAACTCGGTCATTGCGACGACAACCGCGCTGAAACTGGCGGATTACGTGGTGACCGAAGCGGGCTTTGGTGCCGATCTGGGGGCCGAGAAGTTCCTGAACATCAAGTGCCGCAAGGCGGGTCTTTCGCCCTCTGCCGTGGTGGTTGTGGCAACTGTCCGCGCGATGAAGATGAACGGCGGCGTCGCCAAGGCCGATCTGGGCGCCGAGAATGTCGAAGCCGTGAAATCGGGCTGCGCCAACCTGGGCCGCCACATCGAGAACGTGAAGAGCTTTGGCGTGCCGGTGGTGGTGGCGATCAACCACTTCGTCACCGATACCGATGCCGAAGTGCAGGCGGTCAAGGACTACGTGGCCAGCCAGGGCTCCGAAGCGGTGCTGTCCCGGCATTGGGAACTGGGCTCCGAAGGCTCTGCCGATCTGGCGACCAAGGTTGTCGAGACAATCGAGAAGGGCGAGGCGAATTTCGCGCCGATCTACCCCGATGAGATGAGCCTGGCGGACAAGATCAACACCATCGCCACCAAGATCTATCGCGCCGACGAGGCGGTGATGGACGGCAAGATCCGTGCCCAGCTGAAGGAATGGGAAGATCAGGGCTATGGCAACCTGCCGGTCTGTATGGCCAAGACGCAATACAGCTTTACCACCGATCCCGAGCGGCGCGGCGCGCCCACCGGTTTCGACATCCCGGTGCGCGAAGTGCGCCTCTCTGCGGGTGCCGGTTTCGTCGTGGCGATCTGCGGTGAGATCATGACCATGCCGGGCCTGCCACGGGTGCCTTCGGCCGAGAACATCCGTCTGAACGCCGACGGCGACGTCGAAGGCTTGTTCTGATCAAGAGTGGTGCGCAGTAAATGCGCACCCTACGAAACCCTTGTAGGGTGCGCATTTACTGCGCACCTCAGGAAAGATAACATGACTGCAATGATCATCGACGGAAAAGAATTCGCCGCCCGCGTGCGGGCCAAGGTGGCCGGGCATGTGACCCGTTTGAAGGATCAGCACGGCATCACGCCCGGTCTGGCAGTGGTGCTGGTGGGCGAGGATCCGGCCAGCCAGGTCTATGTCCGCTCCAAGGGCAAGATGACCGTCGAGGTCGGCATGAAATCGGTCGAGCACAAGCTGGAGGCCGACACCTCGGAGGCGGAGCTGCTCGATCTGATCGACCGGCTGAACAACGATCCGGAAATCCACGGTATTCTGGTGCAACTGCCCCTGCCGAAGCATCTGGACGAGGATCTGGTCATCAACTCGATCAGCCCGGCCAAGGATGTGGACGGTTTCCACATCTCCAACGTCGGGCTGCTGGGCACGGGACAGAAAAGCATGGTGCCCTGCACGCCGCTGGGCTGCCTGATGATGCTGCGGGATCATCACGGATCGCTCTCCGGCATGGATGCGGTGGTGATCGGACGCTCCAACATCGTGGGCAAACCGATGGCTCAGCTTCTGCTGGGCGACAGCTGCACCGTGACCATCGCCCATTCGCGGACAAAGGATCTGGCCGATGTCGTGCGCCGCGCCGACATCGTTGTCGCCGCCGTGGGCCGCCCCGAAATGGTGCCGGGCGACTGGATCAAGGAAGGGGCCACAGTGATCGACGTGGGCATCAACCGGCTGGACGCGCCGGAAAAGGGCGAGGGCAAGACCCGGCTCGTGGGTGATGTGGATTATGACAGCTGCGCCGCGCGTGCGGGGGCGATCACCCCGGTGCCGGGTGGCGTCGGCCCGATGACCATCGCCTGCCTGCTGGCCAATACCGTGACGGCCTGTTGCCGGGCCAACGGGCTGGATGAGCCCGAGGGCCTGACCGCCTGAGGGCATGACACCCGGGGTCTTTCGCTAGGAGGCCACACCGAAGACCACCGCATGCATGATCCGGCCGGGCAATAGAGTGAAGCCCCCCGCGATGATCAGCGCACCAAAGACCAGCGTCCGCATGATGCGGGCGTGTGTGCCCCGGTCGTGCCGCCGCGCGGCCCGCACCCCGAGAACCAGACTGATCAGCGTGACGACCGACAGGATGTGGATCGGGCCGAAGGGGCCGATCCAGCGGATCTGATTGATCCAGAAACTGGACAGCGCCACGGCAGCCATCATCAGAACCCAGGTCCAGCCGAGGGTGCGGTGCAGGGGGCTGCCCTTGCGCAGGGTGAGGATACATGCGGTCAGCACTACTGCGGCCAGCGCCAGAAAGGCATGGATCTGAATGACAGCAGGGGCGGCGAAAAGCGGATCGAATGACATGGTAAACCTTGTGTTTTGACGGGTTGCCTTTGCATGGCAGGATGGCCCATTCAGACACAGTGGAATTACGTGAAGCGCAGCGCTGCTTCGTGAATGGCAAAGAGAAGGCGGCAGATGCATCTGACGCATCGCGAGTGGCAAAGGCTTGGTTTCCTGGTGGCTTTATGGCTGCTGGTGACACTGCTTTGTGCCGTTGCGGGTCCCTTCGGCACCCATGAAGCGCTGGGTTTTGCGGGCCGCGCCGCCTATTGGGCGGGGGTCGTGGCGCTGTCGATCCTCTGCACCACGTTGCTGCGGCGGTTCGTGCCTGACAGCCTGCCGCGCAAGATTGCCTTCTGGTCCGCCTTTGCACTGGTGCTGGCCACCTTGATCCATGGGATCAACAGTCTTGTCTTTGGCGGACAGGTGGGCGGGGGCCTTGGATATATGATCGCCATTGTCGGCGCGACGGTGCTGGTGGCGAACGGTCTGGTCTATCTTGCACGCAGGTGGCTGGCCAACCCGCAGCCGACAGAGGCACCTGCCGACCCCGCCGCCTTGTTTCTGCGCCGTCTTCCGCTTGAACTGCGCGGCCCGCTGGTGCGGATCGAGGCGCAGGACCATTACCTCAAGATCGTGACGGCGCGGGGCAGCACCCTGATCCTGATGCGGCTTGGCGAAGCTGTCGAAGCGCTGGACGGGGTGCGGGGCCTGCAAACCCATCGCTCCCATTGGGTCAGCCTGGATGCGGTCACCGCCCATCGGCGCGTGCAGGGGCGGGATGTGCTGGTGATGTCGGATGGTGCCGAAGTTCCTGTCGCTCGGGGCAAACGCGACGCGGCAAGACAGGCGGGCTTGTTCTGACCCGGTAAGGGGTCAGATCGGCACAGGCACCATTGTGCCTTGCAGGATGGCGATGCGCTTTTGCCTGCCATCCGTTTCCGCAAAAACTTCCGCTGTCACAACGCAAAGCCGCTTGCCGGGTTTCACCACCTTGCCAATGGCAAACAGGCGGTCGCCGCGCGCCGGGGCCAGCAGGTTGATCTTGATCTCGGCGGTGACGACCTCATTGTCCGTCGGCAACACCGACAGCGCCGCATAGCCCGCAGCAGTATCGCCCAAGGCAAAGGTCAGTGCCGCATGGCCAAAGCCCTGCTGTTGCCGTGCGCCCGGCAGGATCGGGGCCGAAATGCGGATCTCGCCGCTGGCCACCGCATCAAGGGAAGCCCCCAGCGTGGCCATCATGCTTTGCGCGGCAAAGCTGTCGCGGATGCGCTGAATGGCTTCTGGTGACATCGGGTATCCTATCTTGGCATGGGGATGGCGAGGGGGGTCTTGCCGGTCAGGATGGCGCGGGCTTCGGGGCGCATCAAGGCACAAAGCACCTCGGTGTGACTGTGCAATCCGCCGGTATAGGTGCCATAGGCGGGCAGGATCAGACGGTCGCTGTCATGCAGGAAGGCAGGCCGGGTGATGCGGGTGTTGCGGGTGCTGACGCTGGCCTTGGGGTGGTAATGGCCCGACACTTCGCCGCTGGCACCAGCCTGGGCGATATGGCGAAAGGTCAGCGGCGCCAGGGGCAGTTCCACCAGATGACTGCCGCCAAGGTCCATCGGGCCGGGGTCATGGTTGCCCTCGATCCAGATCCAGCGCCGCCCCGCCTGCAGCCGCGCGATCCACAGCCGCTCCTCCTCGGGCAGGGCGCGGGCCGCCTGCGCATCATCAAAGCTGTCGCCGAGGCAGACCACCGTCCGCGCCCCTGACAGCGCAAGGTCAGCGGCCAGCCGGGTCAGCGTGTCGCGGGTGTCATAGGGCGGCAGCGCAGCCCCGCCGCGCCGGGCGATCCGCTCGGATTTGCCAAGATGCAGATCGCTGATGCAGAGCAGGCTTTGCTCCGGCCACCAGAGCGCCCCGGACCCCAGCGCGGTCAGCTGTGTGCCGGATAGGGTGAAGTCACATCCGTTCATCCTTTGTTCATGTTTTAAATGACCCGGTTTGGCAAGGGGATGGATGAAGGAGTTTGGATGAATTGTAGCGTGACACGAAGATTTGCAGTGATTTACAGAGATATTTGCAGCAAACGGTTTTCGGAGCTTAACGGCGGGCTTAGGAACTTCGCTGCGGCAGTTTCGGCCCTTTTCAGACCTTCACGCCAAGCGCCGTTGAAGACTGCTCTAGCCCTCCGCAGCTATTGGTGCGAGACGCAATGAGCCATAGAGCACAGCTCCCTTGCCGCCGATCTGAAATAAGGTCTATGTTGCTTTATAGTTCCAAGTTGGCCCAAAGAGTCTATCCGATCGAACAATTGGAGACAGTTCAGCATGAGGCAGGTGATGGGTGTCTGAACATAAGAATGAAGAGTTTGTAGATCCGATCAGGGTCTCCAAATCCGAAGTTTTTTCCGGAACAACAACCTGGGATTACAGCCTGAGCCATATTGAATTCAATGAAATTAAGCGCGGAAGCTCTGAAGTTTTATCACTAGGAAAATCATTGCTACTCATTTGGATCGGGTACGCACTACCGCTTGTCCCAAAATTCTTCCAGGGCGGTGCTACAGCTTTGAGCCCGGAGCAATGGAAGGTTTTGGGCGGCTTCTTCTCCGTCTCATTCGTGATCTTCGTCTTTGGGCTTATGCTGCCACAAGTCAGCATGTTTTTGCCGACCGAAAAAGGCAAAACTTTGCGAAAAATACAACGCTTCTTTGACGGCAACGAACCTACCAAACATGCGGTGAAAGACTATGAGTGAAGATCCCAATGCCATCAAAGCGCCCCAAGATTACGTACCCTACGAGCGACTTATTATCTGCACTAACACTCTAGAAGGTGGCGGATTTCTGTTCGAAATGTCTGGTCAGTACCCGCTTTTGATTGGCAAGGGCGATCCTCCATTGGTGTGGATCACCATACCCTCTCAAAGGGGAAGGCGGGCAGTTGTCACTGCCTCAAAGTCGGCTGAAAAGTCAGTATCGGTGGTAAGCATATTGGGAGGAACTCAAGTAGTCTCCGGTGGGAAGGTTATTCTTTCAGCCCGACAGAATTCTCAGAATGAAGCGGTGGTGGATCAAATTGACCTTCGGCCATTCGGTATAAATGTTCACGGAGATAAAAGCGGTTTAAAAGTTGGTGGCATGTCTCTCACAGGAAATCGTTTCACTGGTGTAAGAACGATGTTTAATTTTGGATGATAAATCAGGGCTGGATCGAATTGGAATCCACATGATGCATACTTAACTCTGGCATGACAAGAGCTCGCTAAGGTAGGATCTAAGGTGTCCTACCCCCTCAAGTCAGATGCGAACTTCGCCCGGTCCCACGCCAATCCGTAGGTCTGTTTCAGGCCGGTCCAGTCAGCAGGCCCGCCCAAGAAGCCCTGGAATTACAAACCTCACTACCTGCCCATCGCTGCCGTTCTTCCGGTTGGCAGCGAAGGTCGGCAGTCCGCCATTTCATGCACTGATCAGCACCTCCCCTCGCTTCCCACTCCCCTGATCCTGCTGCCCGATCGAGTACGTCGTCTCCACCGCTTCGATCGAGAACCCAGCAAACACCTCTCGCACCCCGGGCACGTCGTTCAGCGATAGGAGGAACTGCCCCTTGATCCCCGCCAGTTGCTCGGCCATCCGGGCGAACTCCTCTCGGTTGAACATCGCCTTTCCGTAGTCGTCCTCGCAGCCCCAGTAGGGCGGATCGAGGTAGAACAGGGTGCCCGGCCCGTCATAGCGGCGGATGAACTCCGCATAATCCAGACACTCGATCACCACGCCAGACAACCGGGAATGCAGATCCTCAAGCATGGGCTCCAGCGTCGTGAGGTTGAACCGAGCTGGCCGATCCTTCGCCACACCAAAATTACGGCCCGACACCTTTCCGCCAAACGCGGTGCGCTGCAGATAGAGAAAACGCGCCGCGCGCTCGAGGTCAGTCAGTGTCTCCGGCCGGGTGTCGGCCAGGCGCAGGAATTCCACCCGCGTCGTCAGCTGAAATCGCAGAACCTCGAGGAACTGGGGATAGTGCCGCTGCAGGATCCGGAACAGGTTGGCGACGTCTCGGCCGTAGTCGTTGATCACCTCCGCCCGGGGGCGCATGGAGCGGCGCAGGAACACGCCTCCCATGCCCACGAAGGGCTCGGCGTAGGTTGTGTGGGGCGTGACGTCCAGGATCGCTGTTATGCGCTTGGCGAGGTTGCGTTTGCCGCCCAACCAGGGCGCGACGGGAAGGGTCTTTTCAACGGGGGTTAAAACGGGGGTTTTCATAGGATGTAGAATCGCCTCAAGAAGGCCTTACCCTGATAAGGGTAGGGAGCGGCCATAAGGCCTTTGCTGGTCGGCGGGGGCCAGGTGTTAGAACTTTTGCCCCGTGTCGTTGGGTGTTTGCGCACCCAGCGGCCTCCCGGTCAGGGGAGGCCGCGGCGTTTAATCAGACCAGCGTGATGTCAGTAGCTCGGATCAAAATGTCACGCCCTTGTCCTCGGCACTGGTCCGCATATAGGCCATATGGGCCAGGGCGGGCGCATTGCTGTGGTTGTCTGTAGGGAGCTTCAACAGAATGCGCCTCCATCATGCCACCGGGACTCTACCAGATACCTGAACTAACACGCTCGCCCCTGTCGTGATGTGATCAGTTGATACAGGGACCCGACCGCCGCTCTCCAACTTCCAAAAGAATTTTATTTGAGTGGTATCATCGTCAATGTAACCATATAGGTAAGCCGTACCAGCGGGCGCCGTTAGGCCCGTTGAACGCCCTACAGTCACCGGCATTTGCATACCAAGCGTATTGTCTACCTCAAAATCCAGAACCAACCGGAATTCTTTCGCGGTTTCTGTGTGGGTGATGGTTCCTTCCGCGACCAGCGTGAAATCCATCATGTCCCCGTTAAGACGCTTCTCTATTTTGGTGTCAGAAAGAATGGGGTCAGGGTCAGTGCTCATTACAATTGCCGGAGAGCCAGATGGACCGGCAATAAGGAATGTTGGCGAGGTGTTCACAACCGGGAATACCGATTTTTCCACCACCTCATTCGTTACTGTGTTTGTGAATTTGCGTCGGATGTTGTCGAATGCACCCGAACTATACAGCGTGGTTGCCCCGTCATGGCGTATATCCACGCTGTTCCCTGCGGCCAGGGTGTCATTCACGCTGTTTTCCACAAGATAATCATAACCCTGCACTACACCCTGAATTTTGTTCCCTTGGCATTCGTCACCCTCAAAAGTAACCAAAGCCGCAACCGGTGCATCCCATCGGCGGCGGGTTGCCCGGAAATTACAGGTCACGCCTTTTGCGCCTTGCAGGAAAATTCCCCGCGCGCCGGTTGTCGGGATCTCGCCGTCCGGCATCATTCCGAAATCCTCAATGCTCAGATCATTGATCGTGATCAGTCCATTGTTATCCCGAATATCAACAATCCGCCGCTCGGTACGAACTGAACGCGCATACCCAATGGTGAAGTTCTCCCCTTGTGGGAAGCCTTCTTGAGCCGCGTTCACATAGAAATTCTTGCAGTCCAGTCCAATGACTGACGGAGCATAGCCAGATTGCATCTTGCGTGTATCTTTCAGCACAAGACCACCATTCCGAGCCACAATTTTGGGCAGTTGGCAATATATAGGATCGTCGGTTTCACCGGTCTGCGTAGGCCCTCCGCTGACGTAAATGCCCGCGACATCATTGCACCAGTCCCCGATAACTGTGCCGTTTCCCTGCATGGTCAGGAAGCCAATCGGGACATAATTGCAGTCCCCGCGCTGGTTGATTGGAGCAGCGCCTGGGCCAGTGAGCGCCGTTCCGTAGGTGTGGATGAAACCACCGTGGAAAATGTGATCTACACCAGTATGTGCAAAGCCAGATCGCCCGCCGGATGCAACAGCAACACCGCCGCGACTGACGTTAAAGCGGAAAAATCCATCCCAATGCAATTCCGCCCCCGAACCAGGCGCTGCATTGCAATCGAATGCCGAACGGGCTGCAACAATTTTTAGCGTACCGCCGTCGGGCAAGACGCCGCCGGGGATGCCTGGATTGTTTGGGTCACGCGCTTCAAATGTGTATACGCCCCCACCACTATCCGTGATCACAATATCAACATCAGGATCATTAATGTCCGTGCCAAAAACCAGCTTGGTTCTGTCAGTCCCATTCGGCGCGATAAACTCCGCTCCGTACCCCTCTGCCGGCCCCTCCCAATTCCAGACAAGAGGGTCATGGGCAAAGACGGTCTGGCTTCCGTCAGTTGCGAAGGTCTGGAAATTTTCGACCGGGTAAAACTCGGCATTCCGGTCCCCCCGGACGCGCAACACCTTCCCGCTGATTGTCGGCCGGAAATAGGTATATTCAAACGGTGAGCCATCTGGCGGAACTTCAAAATAGGCGATGTAGTCTTTGTTCATCGCCGCGTCCATCAGTTCTTCTGCGATACTGCCGAAGTCATTCGCGATGGCAGAGGACGTGCCTACATGGTTGGTTGTCAGGACATCATCTAAGGGTCGCCAGTTGTTGATGTAGGAGCCGATAGCGCCAACGGTGGAGTCCTTTACAAGCCCTTTACCTGCCGCAAAGGCAATCGCGCCGTCTGGGACATCGGAGGGAGGTTCAGCGGCCCAAGCGGAGTACCCATCAACCGTCGCAAAAAAGACCGGTTGACTTTTGGCAATCGGCGCGAGCGGCACCTCTTCTCCCCCCGGTGTCAGAAAATAGTCTGCATAGGTTCCGTACCATCCGGACTCATCGCCACTGCCAGCGGCCCGCATTGTCGCCTGATCTGTAATGTTGGTGACAATTGCGCCGCGCCCTTTACCATTATGCGTGTTCACCGGATCGGCGGGATTTTCCAACTGTGCCTTGGTAAATTCACCAGTTCGCACATGGCCGAGCTCGCTCATCCGCAGGACATCAGCGAAGAACATGTTTCCCTGTACAGAAACCGCTGGCCCAAGCAGGTCGATGGCAACGGACGAACTCAGAAGTACGCGAGCAGCGCCAGGCACCTCATAATCAAAGCCAAAATAGTTCGTACTGCTCAAAGTGAAGCCGTTGAAAGCGGCCATCCGAAACTGACCGGTCGCGTTGTCGTAGTGGAATTTGGCACCATTCCCAAAGAATGGCTGGACCCAAAGTGTGAAATCACCATAGACGATTGATTTGTCGGTGAACGGCAGCGCCGGGCGCGGCACCAGCAGGTTCATCGCCATCCTGCGACCGCTTTCATCCATGTCTTCGCCGGTTTGGTGGTTGCCACCATCGCCTGGATAATCACGCGCCAGATCATTGGTCCGGTGGACAAGAATGTAGGGGAATTCCGCCATCATGTCCTGGGTGATGACACCGTCCATCTTGTTGAACCCGGTCGCCATGCCCAGATCCTGCATTGCAACCGGCGTGCGCAGAGAGAACCAGCTTTCGGTTGGCAGAAGATCGATGAAGAGCGTGCGGATTTTTTCCTTGTAGTCCTCGAAGGTATCCATGTTGTTGGACCCACCCTGCGCCCAGCCGAAACCGCTGATTTCGGTGATCCCGGCAGCGATCAATTCCAGCGATGCCAGTGCGGTCTCAACCGCCGCTTTCAGCAGGACATAGAGTTCGCTGTCCGTGCCATCTCCCATCCAGTCCTCGATCGGGCGACCTGCTGTACCAAGATCGATGAGATAGACCATCGGATAGCCCATACGCAGCAGCTGCTTGGCTGCCTGGAACCCGATGGAGTTGCGCCCGAGCTTGTTTCCGATCCCATTGGCCGGGTCCATCATTTGCCAGCCGGTCGGGGTCTGGACCCGAATGCGGGCGTCAGGCGCGATGTCACCGCCAGTCTGCGCCGCCTGCTCGTCATCGGCGTCGGACTGGCCATCGACCACGAGGAAATAGGGCCTGGTCCGGTCGCCAAGGGCGATGTTGATCGCTGTAGCCAGCGGGCCGCTCGATAAGAGTTGTTCGAGAAAATTGGCGACCGGTAGTCGAGCAGTCGCACCATCTCGGTTAACGATCAGTTCATCCGCGACGACAGATGGATCGAGAAGCGTTGTCATAACACCATTTTCTGCCATGGATGCCTCCTAATAAATTTTTGTTGGGAATGGGCCCGCCGCAGGCCCGGCGATGTTCTCGTCGTTGATCGGCTCGACGTAGTAATCCCAGCCGCCCGCCTCGACGCAGCTCGGGGTCTCTGCGAAGAGCCGGACAAACTCGATGCTGCCATCGAAGGTGGTCTGTGCGAGGAACTTGAAATCGGTATTGCCGGGCAGGGCTGTAAGGCTGTCCAGGAACAGACCGTTGGCCGTTACTGTTTCGCCGCTGACGTTGGTGCCGCCGATCAGCCGCGGCTTGACGTCGCCCGCGACATAACCAGAGACCTCGAAGGCGACCCGGTAGGTCGTGCCTGCGGTCAAAGGCAGGGTCTGCGCAAGGTTGCCTGGGGCACCTGGTGTGAAGGTTGCCTTGCCACCGGCAATGGCCCAGCCGCTGTCGAGGCTCCAACCGTCCGCGCTGTTGAAATCCGCAGAACTCAGCAGGTTCACACGGGTGCCGTCGCCGTCGACATAGTTCAGTGTCGAACCGGCAGAGACCTCAAGGCGGCTGCCGATGGCATGGGTCTCGCGGTCGAGCGGGTTGCCCGCGGGCACGCGGTAGATCTGCAATTGGGTTGGCGCGCCGGTCTCCGGCACCGCAACCACCAGGGTGGCATGGCCCAGACTTCCGGTGGCGGAGATCGCTTCGTCGTCAAGCGCGGCCGGGATGGCGGGGTCATCCGCACCGATGGTCAGGGTTGCGACGGCGGTGTAGTCGCCGGGCGTGGTGTTCGCCAGGGCGCGGGCTTGGAACTCGATCTCGTTGCCCGCCTCGTAGACGTCCAGGCTGATGCCGCCAGCCGCAACCGGAATGGTCTCGGTGGTCCAGACGCCGGAGCTGGTCAGGCGATGATCAAACTCGAAGGCATCAACGAGGGCGGTTGAGCCGGTTCCGGCCTGCAACACGACCTCGAAGCCGTCCGGATCACCCGTGCCGATCAGGCCCGATGCGACCGAGACAAAGAGCGGCACCGCCGGGATGACGGCGGTCTGATCGATGATTTCGCCGATCCGGCCGTCCCATTCGGGTGGGACCTCGGCGTCGGTCAGCGTGTCGATCTCGGGTGCAGCCGCAACCATCATCACCCGCGCGCCAAAGTCATCGGCCCCTTCGATGCCCCGCACCCTGAGGGGCAGGCTCTCGGTCGTAATCGGGCCGAGATGCACGGCCTCGCCGACGGTCGGCACCGCCGCCCGGCCCAGCAGACGCACCGCGCGGGTGGGCTCCTCCATCGGGGCGATCTTGCTGATCACCGAGCTGCCGATCACGTCTTCCTCATCCGCGAAGACCCGGAACCGGACGCCAAAGTCTTCGCCGACCGTGATCTCTTCGTCGAGTTCGACCAACGCACCTGTCACCGATTTTACCCTCGCCGAGATCTGGGTCCGGTCCAGCACGTCGAAACTGCCCATGACCAGGTCGCCGCGGGTCACCACCCGGGCGCGGCCTGATTGCATGGCCGAGAAGCTGTCGGGCCGGTAGATCAGCTCGTACATCCGGCGGCGGGCTTCGATCCAAATCTCTGCCGGATCGGTTTTGCCAGGCATCTCCATGGTTTCGGTGAGGGAGACATCGCCCACGAACCCCGGCCAGGGAATGACCCGCTCGGCTTCTTCGTAGTTGTTGGTCTCGTCCAGGAACCGGACACGCACGCCGTCCGGCGGATTGAAGTAGGTCCGGGACCATTCGAACTGGTCGGAGTTGCGCGGGTTGATGTGATCCACCACCAGCGTCTCGGGCCGGTCGATCACCACGCCCCATTTGACCCCGTCGTGTCGCGGGCTGGCGCGACCGGCCGCGCAGATCACGAGCAGCATTTCCCCCAGCGTCTCCTGGCCGTCATGGACCCTGTCGTACTTGAGGCCCTTCTCAACGCACCAATCATGCCAGTCGGCGATCTGGTCCCAGTCGATGGCAGAGGAGGACGCCGGAAAGGGGTTCATCGGCCCGGTGAGGGCAGCAACATACGCGGTCGCTGGAGTGCGGCCGTAGCCGGTGACCCATTCGCCTTCCTCGTGGATCAGCGCCTCGCGTTCAATCAGGGCATTGAAGGCGTTTAAAGGCCCGTTCAACTGGTAAGTTGCGCGCACCCGGACCGCCACCAGGGCAAGCGGTTTGTCGAAGTTGATCGGGTACTCCGGCCGGATCGACTGGATGCCCGACAGCACAACCTTATCGGAAGCTTGCGTGCTGGTGCTGTCATCGGTCATCCGGGTGACTTCGATCTGCCAGCGCCCGCGGGTGGGCAGGGTCCAGCGGTGCTGGCGCAGGAAGCCCTCCTGCTTCTTGGCCGTGATCGCCAGGGTCACCACGTCCTGCCAGACACCCACGCCATTGAGGCGCGCCCGGATACGCACGCTGACGCTGCGCGGAGCGACCCGGCCCTTGTCGTCGATGGCATAGAGACCGGCGGGATATGCCAGGATCACGGAAGCTTGCGCCGAGTTGGACGCCGTGAAGCGCGTGACGGGTGTTTCCACGCCGACCGAGCCGGGAATGATCTCGCCGGTCAGGTCGCGCGGCTTGGGCCGGACCAGCTGGACACCGGCGTTTTCCTCGAGCACCTGCTCAGGGTAGAGCCCGATCGGCAGGTCATCTTCCCGGCCTTCGCGGATCTCGATATCTGCGTCCTCGTAGTCGCTGATCGGTGTATCCCCGATCCGCAGATCGGAGATCCGCAAAGGGCCATAGCCAAGGCAGAACAGCGCCCGGACATATTGCTGGTCGCCGACGATCTCGGTCCAGGAGGTGGCTGCGAATGGCGGGGCGTAGCGATGCTTGCCGAAGAGGTAGGGCACCGGGGAGCCGGGCCGTCCTTCGTTGCGCCAGCCGTCGATGTTGTAGACGTTGCGGCGCTCTTCGCCCTCTGGCTGCGTCGGTGGGATCAGCGCGTTGACCAGCAACTGGCCCAGAACGGTCAGGCCGGAGGTTGCCAGTGCCAATCCTACCTTCCCCAGCGTCGGAAACAGATAGGGTGCGAGGGCGGCGGCCGCGATCGACACGACGGCCAGCAGAACTGAGCGCAGAGCATCCTTGCCGGGGATCGTGCGGATCACGACGCGGGCGTGCGGCATCGGCCGGAGGCTGGACCAATAGGCCGGATCGACCACGGAGGCCCCCTGATCGGTCACGAGCAGCACCCGCAGCCCCTTGTGCGGATCGCGAAACCCTGGAAGCGCCAGGGTGACGACCTCGGCAATTGTCAGCCCGTGGGGTGCCTCGATCTCCTTGCGGCCCATGCCTGGGTCCAGGAGCGGGGCGCAGAGCACGTTGTTGGTCTTGCTGCTCATCGCCGGACACCCCGCAGCGCTTCATGAGCAAAGGCCATGACGAAGCGATGCCCCCAGCGGCCCTGGTCGAACCGCTCGTGCTTGGACTGATCGTCGGTGGACATGTGCAGCATCAGGCCCGGGCGGACATAGACGCCGACGTGGCTCTCGTGGCGGCCGTGGCGGAAGAGCAGGAGATCGAAGGGCTGCGGTATCAGCGTCTTGCACCAGACCGGGCCGCTCGTCTCCGATCCAATCAGGGAGGCGACCTCGACCTGTTCTTCCGCGCTGACATAGCCCCCGGAATAGGCTGGCAGGCTGATTGCCAGCTCCTCGGCATAGACAAGGCGCGCGAGGCCCCAGCAGTCGCAGCCCGACGGGTCGCGGCCCATGTCGGCATAGGGAATGCCGAGATATGCGTTCGACCAACTCATCGGAACAGCCCCGGAAAGCGTTCCTTGGTGAAGCGGTCCATCGGCACGCTCTCGTCCTCGATCGGCGAGCGGCTGATCTCCAGCGTGATCTGACCGGCATCGCCATCGGCCGAGATCATCGCCATGTCGCGGAATTCCACCTCCACCAGGTCCGGTGTGCTGGCCATCACCACCGCCAGATGTACGGTGGGCCGGTCGATGAAGGAGCGCAGCAGTTTGGCGATGTCGCTGTCCACATTCTCGACGATGATGTTGGCCGCTGCCGGTGCGTCCTCGAGATCTCCGGGAATGTCGGACGCCGCTAGGATGAACAGGAAGGGCTCACTGGCCGGATCACTGTCCATCCAGGCGCTGCGTGTGCCATAGGCTAGCGGATCGATCGACAGGCGCTCGGTCGGATCGGTGGACAGCCGCACCGGCGCGTCCAGCTCCGGATGCTCGATCATGATCAGCGCGATCTCGAGATCGTCCGAATAGGGCGCATCATGAGATTGGCGCGCATTGAGAGAGACCCTCCTCATGGCATCACCGCGACGTTGAAGGTGATCTCGAACCGCCCACCCACGATGCGCTCCGAAGGAACAGGATCTCCAAAGATGCAAATCCAACTGGCAGACAGCAGGATCGGTGCACCGGCCTCTGTAAGAATGGGGACACCACTTTCGGTCAGCAGTTGGCGTCCGTCGGTGGCAGGGTCGGGCATCTTGAAAGGCAGGGTCCCGAAGCGGGTGTCGAGATCATAGAACTGGTCGAAAACCGCCTTGCCCGACCGTGTCACTTCGATCGCCAGCGTCACCAGTTCCGCACCGCTCGAGAACCGGCGACGATAGCCGGGCGGGCCATTGGACGCGCGCCGCACCCGGATATCCTGACGCTGCGCCAGGTAGCCGGCGCGCAGGGGGTCGGGCAAGGTATCGGGCCAGACGGGGATACTCATCGCCGCGTGCCCTTCTGGCGGATGTTGTAGCCGTTCTGAAGAGCTTTTCGCGCGCCGCCACCCTTGGTGCTGATGGCAACGCCAACCTGGTCGGCGAGTACGAGGCGGTAGCTGCGGCCACCTTTGCCGTCGCTTTCCTCTTGGATTTCCGCGTCAACTGGCGTGGAGCTGTTGTTTTGCACATTGATCTGCGGTGAGAACACGACGGGCTGCCCGCCACCCGAGTTCTGCGAGGCCATTGCAAGGGCATCGACCACGGTCGCACCATTGGCGATCTGCTCGGGCGTGAATACCCGCTGGCCCAGTGTGGTCACCGTCAGGCGTTCATCGGCACGCAAGGGGGAGTTCTTGCCATAGCTCCGGCGTACGCCACCGGTGCCGATTGTGCTGCCTGCATGAGACTGTGTTGCGCTCACGCCGGTACTGCCGCCGAAAAGGCCGCCGATGAAGTCCGAAAGGAAATCAAACCCGCCTTCCAGTCCCGGTAAAATAGACTGTTGAAAGATCAGGCGCTGCAACTGCTCAAGCGTGTAGTCGACCAGGCTGCCTACTTCGAATTTTCCGGTGCGGCCCATTTCGACAAAAGCGTCTTCCAGGCCACTGGACCACTTCTTGGCAATGTTCTCGCCCGCATCTGCGAAGGTCACCATGTTCTCGGTGATGTCGAGGAAGGCGCGCTCTACGCCCGATGCCCAGTCATCGCGGTTTTCGAGATCCTTGCGGTAGGCTTCAGCCAGGCGTTCGCCGAAGATGAACTCGACGTCGCTGGCAAAGGCTTCGTATCCTTCGCGGGCCGGGTCCAGGGTGCCCAGGGCTTCCGCCCGCCATCTCTCGAGCTCGGCCACATCGCGCTCATAGGACGGGGCCAGCCGGTCCATTTCCCGGCGGATGCCCTCGATAACCCGCTCTTCATCGGTTCGTCCGCGCCGCCCGCCGCGTCCGCCACCACCGCGCCCTTTCCGCGCGGCCTCCGATTGTTCCTTGCGCCACGCCTGAAGCTGCTGGTTATAGCGTGCGGCCTCGACCCGCGCACCTACGAACTCCCGCTTCTCACGTTCAACTGCATTGCGGATTGTACTGTCGGTTCCGACCGGGAGTGAGGCCCTGGCGTCGAACTCAGCGCCTGCCAACGCACCCGCGCGGCCAATGGGATCATCCCGAAAATCGTAATTGATCCGGGCCCGTTCGACGTCGCCCACGCCCTGATTGGCAAGTGCGATCGCATTCGAAACCGCACGTCCGAGTTCATCCGCGATCCGACTGGCTTGGGCAGCAGCTGCGGCGAGATTGGACGAGACGTCGATGCTTCCAACCCGCTGCGCAAGTGTCTCGATCTCGCGAAATGTCTCCTCTGTCATCTCCGAGGTGTGCAGCGCTTCACGTAATGCAGCTTCGGCGGCAACGACGCCCTGTTCCATACCGGGAAGCGTGCCTTGCGGAATGGTCTCCAGCTCGGTTCGCATCTGGGTAATGACAGTGAGCAGGCCCTGATAGTTCTCGGCTGCAAGGGCTGCCTTGATGGCATTCTGATAGATGGCGAGGTTTTGAAGGCTTTCAGGTGAGACGCCGAAATCCATCTGGATGTCGTCACCGCGCGCATAGGCTTCCAGTTCGGCCTTGAGGGCGTCGATCTCTTCGCGTGCCTGGGCTTTGTCCACCCGGACCGTCAGGTTTGCTTCGGCGAAGGAAAGCTCGCGCTGCACCTCGCGGATTTGATCCTGTCTGATCTGATTTCGGTCCGTGAATTCCCCGAACGCGGGGTTTGCAAAAACGGCGTCCAGCCCTTCCCGCGTCTTTCCCATAGCCCTTTGTGTCGCGAGGCGGTTTTCGGCCTGCATCAAGGTCAGGACGCTGTTGGTGACCTCACCGTACTTCGCGACGATACCGTCAAGGTCCCTGACAGAATTGCTGTGCAAGGTGGCCTGGGCGTCACTGATCGCCGACAGCGCATCTTCAATCCGATCAGCGGCAGTTTTGACCTTTTTGCTTGTCTCTTTGCTCTCGTAGCCAAGACCGAAGATCACAGCTGTCAGAGGCAGGATGGCTGCGGCTGCAACACCAGCCATCGCGCCGATGGTGCCAAAGCCCGAGAGGATTTGCGGTGCCTGCTGGCCCAAAGAGATCATCAGCGGCACGCCCATGCCGACTTGTGTGAACACGTCCTGCAGCTGATAGCTGAAGTTCTGCATCCCGCCTGCACCACCGGCTGTCTGGGTCCGCAGGCGCGACGTTGCGGCGGCCTGAAGATCGGCTGCACCCGCAACTTGCCGGTGCTGAGCCTGCAACAGCTCCAGCGCCGTGTCGTACTCGCGCGCGGTAAGGATGCCCGACCGGAAGGCGCGTGTCAGCGTTTCCTGTCCGGCTTCCAACCGTTGGGTCGCAGCGTAGACCGGATCAATCCCGGCACGCAGCTGATCTACGGCAGCGCGCTGCCGGTCGATTTCGCGATTGAAAACCTCTGCCGAGGCGCGTGCCGATTTCATCCCGCGCCCGGTCTGATCTACTTTTTGGTCCAGTTGATCCAACGCCGCCCCGCCGGTCTGGCTGGCCATGATCAGGCCACGGGCATCACCGCTCAGGATGAGGGATGTTTCCAGCATGCTCATGGATCATCCCGCATGATCTTGAGCGCTTCGGCCTGAAGGATCGACAGATCGAGGGCGTCGCGTGGCTGCAACCGGATGCCATGCATCCGTGCGGTGGCTTCGACAGCTGTCTGATCAAACGACAGATGCGCTGCACCGCCCAGGCCTGCGATCGTGCGGAGCTGATCGTGACTGTGGATGGCAAGCTCGATCGCGGGCCGGAACGTGACCGGCAAGATCATGTCATTGCTGTTCTGCCCCGTGCTTTGCATCAATCGATCCTTCGCCTCTTCCACGCTGACCCCGTGGAATGCGGCATAATCCTTTGCCATCTCGTCGCTGACCGCCGCACGCCCCCATATCCGGCGAGCGGCGGCTCTCAGTTTTTTGCGCGATAGCCCTTTGAAGGTGTGACCGCCTCGGTATAGGCGTCCGTGACCGCCAGCCGGGCCGGACGGTTGCCCAGGAAGCGGCGGATGTTCTCGGGCGTCGCCGGGATCGGGTTCTTTGCCCTGTCCAGCACGTCGCCTTCGGTCCAGCCTTTGAACACCTGCATGAGACGATTGATTTCGAAGTCGATCATCGCCCCGCGGCTCGAAAGATCGTCGCCTGCGCTGTAGAAATCGACGTCATCCATGATTTCAAACAGGCCGGTGATGTTCACTTCCTCAAAGGAACCGCCGTTCGGCACGGAGATTTTCACGGGCCATTCAAACGGGTGGTTTTCGACGAACAGAAAGCTCATGATAGCACTCCTTAGCTGAAAGTGATGGCGAACTCGTCGTCGCCCTGGTCGTGGCAAAAGACGAGGTCGAGCGCCTGGCCGATGGTGCCGTCAATGTCCTGCTCTCCGGCATACTTCAGCTGGACGGCCGGAGCCGCGACGCGCAGGACATTCCCGGCGCCGGTCCCAAGTTGCCAAACCAGCGGCTGCTTTGCCCCCGACCGGCAGAGGGCCAGAATGTCAATTGTCGCGGCAGGGGGCATTTCGATGACCATCCGACCGGTGACATTGCGGGCGGTGATGTCCGTCCCGTCACAATTCATGAAACGGCCACGTCGGGGTGTCCGGCCATCGGTGAAGGTGAAACTCTGGACGCAGAGCTCCGTGCCATCGACGGTGAAGGCGTTCATGTTGCGCGGCGAGCATTCAGGTGCATCAGGCCAGCCTGAAAAGTCGGGCGATGCGACAACGGCGGCCTGTCCATCGAAGAGCTCGCCCATGAACTTGAACCCGAACATCGGCGGCTTGCGGGTCTCTGCCGTGAACGTCAGCCCGCCACGCACCTTTTCGGTGACCTGCATCGATTGGGCGTCCAGATACTGAAGCGCGATTTCGAGCTTGGCCGAGCCTTCGGGCTGCAGGGAGTAGGTGGCGGAAGTATCGGCGACGAGAGTTTCGACAAGGCCGGTGGCTTTCAACAGCTCGCCGTAAAGGGGCGCGCTGCCCGCTTCAGGCAAAGCCGCATCGATCATGAAATCCAGCCCCATGCTCTCATTGAAGAGCCTGTCGCCCTGCGCGCCCTCGAAGCCGGTGACGAAGTCTTGCGCCTGGTAGTCACCCTCGATCCTGCGGGGGGTGAGGCCTTTGACCAGCATTTCGGTTGCTGTGTCGTAAGAAGGGATGCCGCCGACAAGCGTGCGTGTGCCGGAGAGCAGGCGGATAAGGCGGGATTTGGTGCTGGCCATTTTGGTTTCCTCAGCTGATGGGGATGTGACGGTTGAGCGCGACCGCGAAATCGTCCTGCCAGAACATCTGGCCATTCGTGTCGATGCCGCTGATCAAACGGCCTGAGACGGGCTCACAGGCGTTTTCGGCATCTGCCGGTCGGAAGCTGCAGACCGCCAGCATGCCTGCGGTGCGCACCGCCCTGATCTCACCGCCAGCGATGGTGCCCATCCTGTCGCCGATATCGCGCACGGCCCAGACGACCCCGAAACGGGCGATGACGCGCTGGCTGAGCAGGTGCTCACTCTGGTAACGATTGCCGCCCGGGCTTTCAGCCAGCGGGATGACATAAGCTGATGGCCAGCGGACTGTTTCGGCACGCAGCGCGCCAAATGAACTGGCCGTGCCGACGTCGCTCAGGTCGGGCATCGCGGCGCGGATCGCGGCCGCGATGGGCGCTACATCGAGAATGCCGGGCTTGGCCGTCATTGGCGCACCCGCGCGTCAAGATATTCAACGGTTGTCGCTGTCAGGTATTCGCGATCCTGATCGGAGATCCCGAGATAGGGACGTGCGGGGATCGTGACCTTTCCGACCGTGGCCCAGCCACCGCCCGGCAGGGCAAAGGACAATGCCGCGCCATTCTTTGGCCTGATCTCGCCGCCGGTCTGGTGGATCCCGGCGTAGATCACGTTTGAGCCGACTTCGACCTGGGACGGCCCGGCAATATATTGGATGCTGTTGGCCAGGCGGCTGCTTTCAACAAGGGTCTTGCCACCATCAAGCTGGGCGCGCATCGAAACAGGCCAGGCCGTGCCGTCGGGCGCTGTATTGCTGTCGCGCAGCCGGTCTTTGGTAGACGTCTCCAGCAGCGCGCCGCACATATCCATGAGCGGGGTGAGATCCTCGCCCGCCGAGACATACGCCCCGAGGACAGCTTTCATGCCGGTGAGTTCAAGATCGGCAGTAAGTGTGACAGCCATCAGAAGTTCCTCAGGCTGTCGCGGGTCATGACCCGTTCCGGGCCCTCCACGGTCACCACGCCTTCGGAGGTCTGGATTTCCGCGCCGCCGTCCTCGTCGCCGATCGATACCTTGCCGTCGCGCACCATGCGAAGATAGCTCACCGAAGCGTCGCGTAGCTTCTCCTGGGTTTCGGTCACGCGGCCGGCGTTGGCATAGAGCCGATGGATCGCAAGATCACGGCACACCACCCGCAACATGTCGGGCGGTGCCACCAGCGGTAACGTCACCACCTTCGCGATGTAGCCGTTGATCTCGGCGGCCCCGTCACGCAACGCTGCGGCAAGACGATCGTCATCGACCGTGTCACCCGCACCGTCAAAGTCGGTGAGCAGGGCAAGATCGCGCGCGGGGATCGTCGCCTTCAGGTCATCGATACTGGCATATGTCACGTGCTGTTCTCCTTCGCGAAATCGGGGGGCGAGCTTCGACTCCTACCTTCCAAGGTTCCCTGCGCCGACCAGGCGGCGGTCTATGGGTGCTGACGGACTTGCGGCCCGGACCAGGCCCCCTCTCTCTCGCGGGGTATGTCGATCAGGCCTCGATGACCTGGAACATCGGGTCACGGGCAAGAGCCTCTTGCATCGCCTCCGTGAATTCATCTGCAGGAACGTGGTTTTCGCCGCCGTCCCAGCGGCGACCGGCACGGCGGCGTCCGCCTGCGACAGCGCACAGGACAGTGACCGTTGGGCCATCTCCTTCGGCAGCCGCTTCGGCTTCCTTGATGCGCTTTGCCAGCTTTTCGTCGCCAATGTTGCCCGGCACTTTCAGTCCAAGCTCTTCGGCGCGCGCTTCGAGTTCTTCACGAGTTTCCATCTGTCGTCTCCTTGGTCGGTTGAAGAAAGCGGTCCGGTCACGCCGGACCGCTCAGGCAATCGACCCCGCGCCTTAGCTGAGGCGCGTTTCCACGTGCAGCTCTGCGGTGTTGCGCCATGTATTGGTGGCACCCGCCGCATCGCGTTCGTTCAGCAGGATTTCGCGGGCGGCACCCTCGTTGCTGGGCCCGGTCACCAGGAGGTTCGGACGCAGGTTCAGCTTGCGGCCACGATGCCCGCGCATTTCCAGCATCGCCTGTCGGGCGGCGGCATAGTTCGCCGGGGTCAGGGCAGCCTTGGAAGCATGGATGGTCTGCCAGGCACCAAAGCCTGCGGCACAGCGACGTTTGGCGATCCAGAGGTATTCATCCTGCATCGCCACGTTGGCGTCCGACATGTCCGTCAACGCCTTCAGCATCGGGCGCTCACGGTCCTGGAAAATGATCGGTTTGATGATGCGAGAAGTGTCGATCAGATACCAGGCAGCGCCCGCTCCGGCCGTCAGGTTGGAGACCGATTGCTCGACGCCATTCACGTCCTCGACAGGATGGTCCGTGTCAAAGAAGAACTGGCCGTCGTAATGGGTTTCGGTGAACCCCTCTGCCAGCTTCTCCCAGACCAGATCATCCGGCAATTCACCCGCGGTCTGGCCAAAATCGGAGATCAGGCTGGAGTACATCCCGACCTGATCGTCAGCGATGTCATCGACGGGGACGGCGATCGTGTTCTCGAACTTGCGGTTCGTGATCTGGAAACCGTCGATCTTGAACCGGTTGATCACCCGGTCACCAATCCATTCGCGCATGCCGGGGATCTCCGACAGCTTGGGATAGCTCTGGGTGCGCGTGGTCGAATTCACCGTCATCGCGATACGATTGTAAGTGGTCGCCGCGCCAAACAGCGTGGTGTTGAACGCCGTTGTGAAGGCCAGGTTGAGGGCAGTGAGGCTTGCGCCGTTGAGATCCATGTTCGGTCCCTTTCTTACAGAATTTCGACCCAGGCACCGGCTGGCTCGATGTCGAGCAGCTTGCCTGCGATCAGCGTGCCGGTTGCCCCGACGGTGTTGTCATCAACGACATAGACGCTTGCCCCGATATCGGTGCGGTCCAGCCCTGTCTGATTGAACAGGAAGACCCCCCGCTTGACTTCGACGGAAATCGCGCCCGCGGCCCCGTCGGTGTTGTCGGCGGCATGAACCGCAACACCGCGCATCGTGGCGACGGCCGGGGCGGCCTTGACGGCGTTGCCAGAAGCATCGAGGCCCACCATGCCACCCTGCAAGAGCTTGGTGTCAGCGGCGACAGGATCGGCAAAGGTCTTGCCACCGGATGCAAGTTCAGCGGTCACGCGGGCTTTGGTCAGGTTGGCCATGGCTCAGGCCTCCTTTTTCTGGGCAGGGACGGGTTTGCCCTGCTTTGTTGCGAGGAAGGCCTCTTCGGTGATCCCGGTGGCCGCGATGACAATCCGCTCGTCGGCGGTCAGGGCCCCGGCTGCGACGACGGGCTGACCGCCCGGTGTCACTGCTTTGCCGTCGACCACGACCGGGGCATTCCCCAACCAGGTCTTGAAGCCGTCAAGATCAGCGGCGGCGTACTTGCGCGCCCAGCTTTCCAGACCGGGCGTAACCTTGCCCTCTTTCATTGCGGCAGTGACGACGGTTTCGGCCTTGTCGCCATTGATTTCGGCCCGCATTGCAGCCAGCTGACCTGTCAATTCGCTGACAGCCGAGATCGGCACATACTTGGCGGGATCAGGTTCTGCGTCCGAGGCACTGGCCGTGATCTTGGCCGTGATCGCGGTGGCGGCCGTTTCCGTCAGCGCGCCGGTCAATCCGGCGGCGGTGATGATCGGCACCGCGTTATTGGCCTGGTCGATTGCGCCTTCAGCTGCAGCGACGATCTTGGCCTCGTCGGTTTCCTCGGGCATGCCGAGTTTCGCGGCGAGCTGGATAAGCCATTTGGGCATCTTCGGGTTCTCCTGGTGTGATGCGACCTTCGCGAGTTCGCGGAAGGCGGGGTTGTTCGTCAGACCGGCGCGCAAGATCAAACCGACCTCGGAACCGGGAACTGGAACGGTGAATGTTGGTGAGATGAACCGGTAGATCCGACCCTTGAGCGCCTCGGCACCTACCGGGGTCCATTCGACCGACGCCATGATGCGGTTGCCCTCGAGCTCAAGGCCAGTGATCCACCCGGCCGCACGGTGATCACCACCGCCCTGGACTTCCATGCCATGGGCAAAGTCGATCGGCAGCATGCCACCCTTGGCATATGCCATGGTGCGCTCGATCAACGCGGCGGCATCCGTGATCCGTCCCACAGTCCCGCGTTGATCGGCAAGGTGGAGCTCGCCGACAGGGATCAATTCGATCCTGGCCGGGAGAGCCTCGCCGTCAAAAGGGATGACCTGGGCGTCTGCTGTGAATATCAGTGGCGTGTTCATGCGGCCAAACTAGGCCGTCAACAAACGCGCGCTCAGGAGGAAGGGGTTCCGCCACACCAAACTCGGGGCGAGCGGGGCACAGGATCAGATTGGAGCCGAAACTGGTCAAAATCAAGCGCGACCTCCGGATCGGTGCAAATGCGTCGGACGCCGGGCATTTGGTGGGGCGTTTTAATACCCCTTTAATACCCTAGGATTGCCGCTCCGGGATTTTTCGACCCTCTGCCCCCGACGCGGGTTCGAGGCGCTCTGTGGCCAATTTTTTGCGGGAAGGTGAATTTGCGCCGAATTCGACCTGCGCGACGCCCTATCTCGCACCCAGGACGGCGATCATCTCGGGCAGCAGATCGAGAGCGCGCAGAAGAAGAGCCTGAACCCGGCCACTGGGGGCAGATGCGTAGCCAATGAGGCCATGTTCCGCCATGGCGCTCAAAAGCGCGTGATTTGTGATCAGGGCCATTTCTTGGTTCGAGAGCGTCTCACGCCCCGACCATCTGGCAGCGATCCGTACCGCTTCCGCGTGCCAGTCCCGGATGCGGTCGACCGGTGGCAATGCCGTCTCGGCCGCCCGCCCCATGCGAAAAAAGGAGCCGTCGGGTGAGGTCAGTGCGACCTGATGCAAGCCTGGAGCTTCCGCGAGCAGCCCCAGATCTTCGATTGCAAGGGGCGTTGCCGTTGGTCCGGCGCGCAGCAGCGCGATGCGATTTCCGGGATTGGCAAGCTGGGTTGCGAGGGCCGGATCGATTTCGACCGGTGTTGCGGTTTCGCCCTGGGCAAATGCCAGAGGCGCGGTTTCTGGATCCGCCGCCTGATCATAGGCCAGCAGGATCTGTCGATCCCCTCGCATTTGTAGCGCAGTCATTTCCTTGAGATAGCCACGATCACTGGCGCGCAGGTTTTCGGGCAGATCAAGGACGCTAGCTGCGTGGCGATCATCCATGTCCTGCCAGGCATGGCCAGTGTTCGAGGCAAAGCTTGGATCGATACCTTCCAGCAATTCTTCCGTCTCGCCGGTTCTCGGGTTGGTCCAGGGCATGGTCTCCAGGGCCGCAATCTCATCGGCCGAGGTCAGCACCTTTCCTTCGCGCTCCAGCATGCGGTCATTCATCGGACGGACGTAGCAGCCACAGAACCATCCGTTCGGCGGAAATATCTTACGCCAGAGCGGATGGTCGATTGGCAGGATCAACCCGTCGTAGGGCTTGTGTTCGTCCCGTGCGGTCTCGCGCTGCAGCTGGCGGTACTCGAGATAGGGCAGGAATGCCTTGGTCCGCTGCAGTCGTGCCCATTGACCGGCAGCATAGGAAGTCCGCAGGTTGGTGTCGAAGATTACCTTTAGCCGATGCATTGATCCCAGCTGCACTTCCTTCAACTCGCCGGTCAACGGGTCGCGCTCGATCGATTTCCCCCACCAGCCCTTTGCCTTGAGCTGTGGCGCAAGGTCTTTGCGGAACCGATCCAGCGTCTGTCCTTCCGACAGGCCATCCTCGACGGCGGTTCGGATCAGCGCCAGCACATCGTCCCGCATGGCCTTGGCGACCACGAACCCTCTGGCGTGTTCCTCGCGCCAGTGATCACGATAATCGAACCTTTGCAGCGCCGGTGCGTAGCCCTTTGACCGGAAGTATTCGAGGGCTTCACGCGGCGGAAGCGGTTCAAGGGCGATGCCAGCCATGATCAGGAGATGTCCGCGCCGGTTTCGCCCGCCAGGCGCGCGCTGAACATCAGCCTGCTCACCATCTCCCTGAGGCTGTCATCCGGTGCCTCGTCCGCTGCGCTCGCCAAAATATCGCGTATGTCCTCCAGAGATGAAGCCTGTCCGATCGCTTCAAGCAAGCCCCCCAGAAGAATATCCATCTCAGATTGTGCCCGGCCATCGGCGACGAGCCCGGCCGCGGCGCGTGTCAGAGCATCCTGGGCGGTAATGACAGTACCTGCCGCAAGAGGCTGTACCGCGTCGGGGACCTTGGGTTGCTGAGGATCAGGAGACGCGGGAAAGGACAGCAGCGTTTCGCCGTCTTCAGGCTCACGCAATCCGTAAGTTTCACGTACCTGTTTCTCGGAGATCTTCAGACCCATCGGCCCGAAGGTCTTGATCGCCAGCAAAGTCAGGCGCGGGTCGCGTTCCTCCTCAGCCTCGAACCGAATGCGCGGCGGCCTCACGTGGTTGCCAAAGTTCAGCATCGTCATCGGCAGCGCGATATCCCGTTCGAGAGTCGAGGCGAGTTGACCGGCGTCTGCGTCCCGGATGTCTTCCCGGACCAGGTTGTGAACCTTGCCGACGGCATGGCCGCCGGAGATCGCATCGGTGGTAGAGACCTGACCAAGCACCGCCTTGCTGATCTGCTCATCCCAATAGCGGGCCGAGAACTCGAACATCTTGTCAGCACCGGTCACGGCACCGTTGACGATCTCGACCTCCATCGATTTGGGCATGATGGCGGCCATGTCGACGCCCAGGCGACGGACCGCACGCAACAATGTCGCCTTTTCCTCCACCGTCGCCGTATTGCCATGCTTGCCGATCCGCAGTGGGTGACCATAGGCCTCCATGAACACGGCCCAGTCCTTGAGCGTGTAGTTTTTGAAGACGTATGCCCATGCAACCAGGCGGGCGAGGCCCGAACGGATCGGCAGGCCGGACTTGAGGCGTGCGCAGTGAAAAACGTAGCGAAAGAGCGGCAGGGGCTGGTCACCATCGTCCCCTCGGAGCAGCGGTGTCCGTCCGTCCGTGTCATCAAACCGGAACCAGCGTGGATCTCGGTGCTCGAGACGGGAAATCTTCCAGGGCGACGCCGACACGTTCCAGATGATCTCGGTCGCGGAGTACCCTTTGCCAAGCGCGTCCAGCATGTCGATCATGTCATCCATGATGGCTGAGGAGCCCATGGCTTCCCGCACCAACTCGGCGGCCGCCTCGGCATTGTCGTCCTGGGCCCCGGCTTCGACGACGATCTTCAACCGCCGGATCGCCCGTTTGCGCACGCCAAGTACGGCCTGGTAATGCAGGTCCTTTTCCTCCATCTGCTCTGCCAGCTCGAGATAAGCGGTAGCATCCCCGGTCTCAGCTTCGCGCAGGAGCGCGCCCAGGCGGTAGGGCGTCAGCCCATCGGCTGGATGACCCGATTGGATCTGGCGAACCCCGCCCATTGTCGGGCCACCTGTCTCCTCGGTGAGCTCCTTCTTCGATGGAGCCCTCAGCGGTGCACCATTCAGATCAATCAATCCCATTGCGTGCCTTCCCTTGGATCCTGAGTGTTTTGCAGGCTCACCATGCGCCGCTCCCGAAGCGACCGACCGGCTCATTGTCATCGCCGCCACTATCCGGCACGCCACGCCAACGGTCAGTGCTTTCGGCCCCCTGGTAGCCGAATTCTTCAACCTCGAGACGGGTCGCATACCAGGCCAGTGCGGACGCCACGGCGCTGTCACCGTGCCGGTCAAATCCGTCCGATCCTTTGAACCGGAAGTCTTTTGGCACCCGGATGATCCCGTCCACGTACTGGAGTGCCTGGTGGTCCTGCAGAACATCGGGGTGGCTGCACAGGACGATCGTGCCGTCGCCAAAGGCCTCGATGTAGGAGGGCATTTCCTGGCGATACCATTCCTGGCTGAAACTCACCTCAACGACGGTCTCCCCGTAGCGCTGCACTGCCTTCTCGGCGAGGTATGCGCCATTGCCGCCCTTGTCCAACGCGCCCCCGGCGAACCGCGGGATGCGATCGCAAACATAGAAAAGGATGTCACGTTGCTGATCGAAGGGGATGTTCCGGAGCTCCACGATCAGTTTCTGCCGCCGCACCAGGTCGGTGCCTTCCTCAAGGATCACGATGTCAGTTGCGTCGCCCGAGCGCGCAAAATCCTCGCCCATGTAGTGGCGGCAGTTCGGGCTGAGACCTTCCAGGATCGGGCGCAGTTCCCTGGCACACCAATCCAGCGCATCAGCCCTGCGCACATGGTCCGGCGCGTTCCGGAAGTCGTCATCCTGCACCCATCGTTTGAAGGGAATGCCGTCCTCCATCCGCTTTTCGATCTGGACGCGGGTCAGCGCCGAACCTTCGGCTTCTGCGGGGATGGCATCGAGCTCCTGCCGCATGGCTGCGGTGCGCGGGCCGTAGGAGCCGCGGATCAGCGCTTCCCAGGCATCCTGTGCCTCTTGCGACCACTCCGTTCCCTTCATCCGGCAGACGCGCTTGAAAAGCCCGTTTTCAACGGCCTTTTCAAAGGGCATGAAATGCAGAGAAAACGGGTTCTTTCCGGCCTGAGCCTCGCGGATCAGCTCGTTGAACGGATTGAGCACTCCGTTGTGCGTGGAGATCACGCGCACTTTGCCACCCCAGATCAGCAGGGCGTTCACGGCATCGATCACTTGGCGCACATCCTTGTGGAATGCTGCCTCGTCGATCACGACAACGCCCTGCAGACCCCGGATGTTGGCAGGGTTAGATGACAGCGCTTCGACGCGGTAGCCGCTGGCGAACTGGATGCGGAAAGCGGCGATGTCCTTGGACGTGCCGTCTTCGCGCTCATCCTTGAAGATGTACTCTTCGATCGCGTGCAGCTCACCGGCAATCACCTTTGCAAAGTGCGCGACGTAGCCGATAAATTCGCGCCCCTTGTCCTTGGTATCGCCGATGTAAAAAACGTTGCTGCCACCGGCGGACCGTTTTGCCGCGGCAATCAACGTGTCATCCAGGGCCTCGGCGAAGGTGATCCCGGTCCGCCGCCCTTTCTCGGCCAGTTTGAGATCGCTTGGGTCCTCGAGCCATTCCTTCTGGTGCAGCATCAGGATGCCTTCCGCAAAAGGGTCGAGATCATCCGGAATGTCAGCGCCTCTGGTGAGACTATCCGGAAGCGCCTCCGGATCCCGAGAGAGAACGGGTGGCCCAGCGAACTTGTCCTGTTCTGGCTCTGTCATGTCCGCAACCCGAGGAAGTCCTTGCGCAGCTCGGCAATGCGATCCGCGCCCATTCCGGTTTCGGTCGCGACCTTTTCGAGCGCGCCATCCACCTGCGCCTCGAAGGCCTTGATCTGCGCACGCTTGCGGTCCATCGGCACCTTCTGTGCATTCACCGCCGACTGGAGCGCACGCGCGAGTTCCATCGCGGCCTTTGGCGTCATGCCTTCGTCCTGATTGAGAAGCTCGAAGATCAGTGTCTTGATCGTCTCTGCCGCCATGATGGTCAGATCATCGGTTTGTCCTGGTTCAAGGCGTTCGGTGAGGGCGGCGGTCATCTGGCGCACTTCTTCGTGTCGGCGCGCAATGCGGGCGATACCGATCGAATGTCGGTTGAAGGCCGACATGGAAATCGGGCCTTCGCCAATCACGGCGAGACGCTCGTTGAACTCGGCGTGAATGTCCTTCTGCAGCCGCTCCCGTGATTTGAGCTCCTGGAAGGCCCAGGCGACAATCGGATCGGCGTCTGCCGGTAGCAGATCGATGGAGGAGAGCCTTCCGCGTCCTTTCTGTGCCATCTGGTTACCTCGGCAACGAGGGCGCTTTGATCCCGATGATCACCCCGTCACGGTTCAAGTGCTCGGCCCCGCGTTCCGCCAGATGTGCGATGATGGCAGTCCCGGCCTGGGTCAACCGAATGGCACCGGCCTGGGTCTCCATCCATTTGAGCTGAGTATGCAGGTATTCCCGGGAACGGCGGATCGCGAACTCCTTCAGAACCACAAGGAGCAGGCTGTCGCTCATGGCCTTGGCAGGTTCGTCATTCAGCGCCTTCAGGATCACCAACCTGACCTCGGCGTCGAAATGATCGCTGTAGCCTTCAAAGACATTGCCGGACGTCATCACTTGTTCCTCTTCATCGAAATCATGAAATCCTCGATCCGCCCAACGGCGCGACCGGTGCTCTCGGTGGTCCTTTCGATACCCACCGTCCGCTCCTGCAGCTTGACCATGCCCAGTTCCATCTGGTGAAATTCTTCGCGCGTCGGCAGGTGCTCAATATCGCTTTCAACCCGCGCGAGCCGCTTGTCGAAACCATCGAGCCGTCTCGCTACGGTCTCGATCTTCGTCGAAGTATCGAGCCGGTCTGCTGGCGGGCCTTTGCCGTCTGCCTTGAATTTAAGATAGAGCCCCGTGATGATGACGAGGCTCGATGCGAAGAGACCCCACAGGTCGGGTCTGCTGAGTGCCAGCCTCAGGTACTCCGAGATGTCCATCCGAGATAGGCCCCCGACACCATGCAGATGAGGGACAACAGCAGGTAATTTGCCTCTGCAGTCGTCGATACACCTGAAACAAGAAAATTGGACGCGATGACCAGCCATGCGCCCGACGCCGCAGCCATGGCCATGAACCGCAAGTTTGCGGAATGCCGGAACCTGCGGATCATTGGCGCGAATTGGCTGATGGCGATCGACGCCAGCAAGGCTGCCCAGGCGGGACCGCCAAGCGCTGCAAATCCGGCGTAGCTGTCGCGCAGAAGGAGGCTTGGATCAAACGCCAAAAGCCATGCCCAGCCCATGAGGTTCAGCGCGGAAAACAGTTCGATCAAGCGGACCGGATCGGCGAACAGAAAATCGCCGACCCGTCGGAAGATACTCATCAACATCACCACTACTCGGAAAAGGAGACCTTCTTGGACGCACGCACCCGGCCGATGATCGCGCCGATCCCGCCGAGGCCCGATGCCACGCTGGCCGCCAGGATCGGCAATGCTGTCGCATCCTCGGGCGAAAGCGTGTAGCCAAGCGCGCCAAGGCCAGCGCCTGCGATAGAGACAATGCCGCCCCAGACTGCACGGGATGCGAGCGGGGACTTTGTGGTAGTGAACATGGAATGTCCTTTCTTGGTTCAAGAGTGGGTGGTTGGGGCGGCGTGACTGGCAACGATCCAGCCTTCCTGGCCGGAGTAGCGAACTTTGAGCCAGGGCCGGTCGCCGAAGGTGCCTGCGCGGATCACCGGCACCACGACCCCGTCCGGAATGGTCGCGAGGACGTTCGGATTGAACGAGGGCCAGCGGCGCATGTTGAGCGTGTCATTGGGCACCTCTATGGTGACCATTTCGCCTTTATCCTCGATCAGGTCGGAGGCATCATTGGCGGCTTCGTCCTGCAGATCATCCCGGCCCAATACGCGCGCCTTCAGGCTCTCCAGCGGGAACAGCGGATTTGTGTCGACCTTGCGGCCGGGCGAGATGTACCAGTGGGTCACGATGTCATTCAGGGTCGGCACGTAATCGAACAGGGCATGCAGCAGGTCCTCAAGCGCCGCGATCTGCTCGGGCTCGTAGTCCATCCACCAACCCGCGCCATGCTCCTTGGTCTGGATGAAATGAATGCCTTCTTCAGCAACATCGTAGGTCTTTTTGAACCAGGTGCGCGCACGGCCACCGCCCGCGTCCGTCATTCTGCCGGGGTTCACAATCTCGATGCCGATGGAGAAGTTGTTGCAGCCCTTTTGACCATGATATTCGGAGGTCCCGGCATGGCCCGCGCGGCGGTTTGTCGGCACCTGCTGAGTGATCGTGCCATCTCGCTCAACGACGAAGTGAACCGAGACGCCCCTGGGGGCGGTCAGCAGGTAGTTTGCGGAATTGAACTTGTCCAGGCGACCGGCGGTGTCATGCAGAACCACGATGGTCGGGACAATCTTGCCGCCAATGTTCTTGGCGCGGCTATAGGAGAGGTTCTGGGCGATATGGTTCTTGAACTGCATGATGGACCCCGCAATCAGACGAGGTTTGCCCCGCCGGTTGCGGCGAATGTCGCATCGGAAGTTGTACAGTTTTAGGAGGAAGAGGTTCCGCGCCTACTTCTGCCGGTGAGCGAACAGCGGCAGGACTTCCGGCGGCATGTCCTGGCGAAGTTCGGCCCGGATGGCGCGCACGCGACGTTCGCTCACGCCGAACTCTGCTGCGATATCGTTTGACGATCTTTTGGGCTCGGTCAAGCCTGCATCCAGAACAGCCGCCCTCAGAAGGGATGCCTGTTCGTCTTTCTCAGAACCGTGACGTGAAGGGAAGGTGACGGTCTCACCGCCATATCGTCCGGCAAGCCAACAGCACACATCGTGCCCGAGTTCCCTGGCAAGAACCGACTTTTCGACCCGATCCGGCATTGGCACATAACGCCGCTGACCTCCGGCATTTGCCAGGATGCGCAACCGCGCGCTCAATCCGAGATCTCTTTCAAGTTCATCCATGAAGCCAGCTTGCGTCGTCATTTCCGCCGCGCCTTCCAGCGCTTGCCGCGGTTCGACATGGCGCCGGTCAGCCCGAGCACCGTGACCACGCGGCCGGACTGGCTCAGCCGGTAGCGGACGCCGTCACTCAACACGGCATCCGCGCGCTGTTCACGCCCGCCCTCGGTTGTCTTTTCAATGCGGCGTTTCAGGGCTGCGATATCCACGCCATAGACACGCTCGAGATAGCGCACGACCGCATGGTCCGTCGCGATATCCCGCTTCCTGCCCATCAGCGGCCACGCCAGTCGAAGTCGACGCCTGTACGTTTGCCCCATGCCTTCAAGGCTGCGACGACAGCTTCGATCTGCCCATGATCGCGCAGCATATCCACGTCGGCCGGGACGGATTGCCATGTGTCCCCGAACCGGGCACGGATAAAGGCGTTGAGACCGGCGCGGCCAGGGCGCTCCAACGCGCCCGCATCGCCGAGCTTTTTCCAAAGGACATGGATCAGGCGCAGATCGGCGCGAGGGGCTGCGGGCCGCCGCACTTTTGAACTGACTTTGAAACCGCTGTTTTTCAGTCGATCCAGAACCCGTTTCAATTCGGCTTCGGTCATGTCCGACATGGACGCCTTGCCACAGACGGCCAGTTGCAGATCGTGCCGCGCGTCTGCGTCGAGGCCAAGCTCCCGGCATCCGACATGGATCAACTTTTGCAAAGAGCGGGTCATGCTGTGTACCTACGCACGAACATCGGCACGACGGGGGCCCGGCGGGATTTGAACTGCCAGCGGAGCACGGTGTCTAAGTCATGGGTCGTGCCCCGGATCAGGTCCGCGCGCAGCCGGTCAAAAGCGATCTGGTGCTGCAGGTCGATTGGTTTCGTCAGGGCGCGCAGAACAGACGAATGATCCCGCCCGCCGAATTCCCGCCCGATCTGCAGATAAGACACATCCGTCAACTCATTGCAAAGCCGGAACGCCACCGCCCGACGCGCGCAGACAATCTGCGTCCGCTCCGGACCGGTCAGCTCCAGAACCGTGGTGCCAAAGTAGGTTGCGACGGCTTCCTTGATCTGCGCGATAGCGGGCACGGCATTATGCCTTTGCCAGATCGATAGTGATGGCCTCCCAGGGCGCATCGTGGGCAATCCGCTGGTAACACCGAACATAGGTCTTCGAACCCACGACGCGCATCGCATCACGGATGGCGTCCTGACCCCGCTTCCAGCGCGGGTCATCGCTCTCGCGGCGCAACAGAAGGAAGATCAGCGCGCGGTTGATCTTGCCTTCCTTGTCGGTGCTGAAGGCATCGGTGACCAACCCGCGCAGCTCGGCGCGCGCATCGGCTGACCATTCATTCAGACATTCGTCGAACAGATCCTTGGCGACCTGCATTTCGGGGCCGAAATCAATCCGATCGGAAACCGCCACTTTGATCATGTAGAGGCCATCGACGGTCATCAGTGTCTTGTTGCCTTTGCGCCCGCCTATCTTGGCGTCGTACTCTTGGGCCAGCAGCGCCTCGAAGCCGCCGATGTCGTCAAAGGTATGCTCTTTGAACCGGCTGACCTGCTCGGAGAGCGGCAAACCATAACTGATGATCTTGCGCACCACCTCGTCCTCGAGCCGGTGCTGCGCCTTGATGGTTTCAACCGGCTGCCAGCCGCCCTTGCCATCTCCCATGTAGGTGTTGCCCTCGATGACCTTGCGGCCATCCGGGATCGGTGCGGGGGTAAATTCAGTCATGTCTCAGGTCCTTTCGATTTCAACAAAGCGGGGCTGGCGTGCCGGATCGGTCGGCCTCCCCGGCAACAGGCCGCTGAGTGCAATCAGCGCTGCCATCGCTTCGATTTCGTCCATGGTGCAAAGTGTGGTGCCGCGCGGGCCCATCAGGTCCACTTTGGCGACACCGCTACCCGCCAAACGCAGCAATTCATCGGGTTGAAAGGGGCGCGGCTCAGTCATGGCGCACCACCGTGCCCAACAGCGCCCTCTCAAGCAGACGTTGGCCATATTCGGATGTCGTCATGCCACGCTCGCTGGCGCGCAATTCCAGGAGACTGTGCAAGCGCATCGGGATCAGCAGATTGCGCGGCGTGACGGGTGAAATCGCCTCACCGGTGCCGTCTGCGTCAACTTCCCGACCCTTGGCGAAGGTCTTGATATCCTCACCGCGTTTGCGCGCCTTGCGGATGTTTTCGTAGACCGTGTTCGGGTGAATGCCGAGCTGGTTTGCAATGGCCACCGGGCGGACCCGCTGCTTGGCCAGACTGACAATTTCAGCATAGCGAGAGTTCATTCCTGATCCTCCGTGACGTTGTGCTCACACCGGTTGCAGGCGCGGTACATCGTGACCGATTGACTGTTGGTGTTCGCGAACTTGCGCGATCGCCCGCGCCATTTGCGACAATGCTGCTTTTCAATTTCCCCCAGGACCGGGCAGGCAATCGTTTCCTTGAGCAATGTGCCCCGGACGATATCCTCGACGGTTTCCATGCTGCCCCGATAGGAGTTGCGCAGAACACCCGAGATTACGGGCGCAGATCGATCAAGGCGTCTTGCAACCTGATTCTGGGAGCTGCGGTCGCACTCTTTTGCCAGGGCTATGATCCAGTCTGGCGGATTGCCCCAGGCTTCTTTTGCAGTTTCCAGCGCACTCATGACTTGATGCTCCTGTCTGCCGGGTGAAACGTATTGCTGTTGGGATCGATCAGACCCTGCAGACGTGTCGTTCTCGGGGCACGGGGGCCAGTGTCATTGATCAGCTGATAGTGCGCTTCCCGGCGACCGGGGATCGCTGTCACCCGGACCCGCAGATACTCCGCCGACATAAGCTTCCGGCAATACCCGCGTGCCTCTTCCACAGAAACCGCGATACCACCTGCGTTGGCATGTGCGGCCACATCGGTGGCAGAGAACTGACCGAGCCGCCGCATGGCTCGCCACATGTTGCCCTCAGGCGTCGGCTTCGCAGAGACCGGTTCGACCTCCAGGACGGGGCGATCCGCAGCGGCGAAGTACCGGCGCTTGTTGTCGTCGGTGCGGACCAGCCTGATCCAGTCCCAACTCTCCCAGCGGCGCATGTAGCCGCGTGCGGTGTTTTCGCTGATCCCGAACTGCACGAGATCGGTGTAATGAAATTCGTGCAGCTTCCGGGCGTCTTCCCAGACGACCTGTTCGGTTTTTGTGGGTGAGGGGGTCATGCGCGCTTCACCCGCTTCTCAAGGCTCAGGACTGCCGCGCTCTGTCCCAACTCTTTTGGATTGCGCTTGGCGGGAGGCAGCCCGGTGTCAAAGGCACGATCCCCCCAGAAAGCAAGATCAGCTTCGGGCACGCCGCGCCGCCGCGCCAATTCCTGGACCCGCGACAAGTTTGTTGCGACCCGCCTTATCGAGCCGCCGGATGAGTTGACAATTGTCTCGAGCAGATCGTCCGAAACTGCGATGCCGCGGCAATAGATCGGCGCGAGATACTGGGCGTCGTCGAGGTTGCAGGGCAGGGCGGGCTCCCAGACCAGCATCCGGTTGTGGATGTTCTCCCACTTGGTCAGCGTCTGCGGCAGCTCTTCCTCGCCGACCAGGATCACCGGTGCTTGGCTGCTCTCGTAGATGTCGCGGGTCAGTTCGATCATCCGCTTGCGCAGAAGGTACTGGGCGTCATCGATGATCAGGGGCCGGTCGCTGCGCGCCAGCTGCGCCCCGATCATATCCACCATGGCCGCAACGCCGCGTACTTTCGGCAGGCCCATTTCGCGCATGATGGTCTCGGCCAGATAGGTTGGCGTCCAGCAATCCTTGACCTGGACGCAATAGGCCTGAAATTCATTGGCCGCGACCGTAACGGCCGTCGTCTTGCCAAACCCTGATGGCCCGTGGAATGTCGCCATGCCCGGCAGGCTGAAAGCGCGTTCCTGGACGCGCTCCACCATGCCGATGAACGCCGCGACGTTGCGCAGGGGGGCGATGGAAGGTGTCATGCTCTGTTCCTCTCCTAATCGTTGCTCTGACCGAACAGCCTGCGCGTGCGCGCATGGCCGCTGTACTCACTGCTCAACTGGTAATCGGCCAACCAGTCAGCCTGTGCGGTGGTGATGGGGTCGCCCTTGGCCAGTCGCGCCTCGAACTCCAATGCACGGGCAAAGCGGACCTCTGGCCCTTCCGGCTCTGCGGAGCGTGCGCGCTGGCGTTCGGCCAGGCGGGTGACGTGCCCGGTGATCCGGTCAGCATCCTCCCGGTGTGCATCTGCGGTGCGTTCTGGTTTCGGGGCTCGCGGGTGCGGCGGCACCATCCTGACAATCTCGGCTTCAGGGCGATTGTCTTCAGGTGCCGGTGTGGCATCGCGAAGCCGCGCGGCAAGATCTGCGGCCTTGTATTTCTGAGCCGCCTTGGCCTCTTCGCGGATGGCCTTTTTGTAGTTGCCACGCTCCCGAGCTACGGTGCGGGCGTCTTCGACATTCAGGAAGCCGCCCTTGTCGAGGCAGGCAGCATCGCCGAGATAACTGCCCTCGAGGTCATAAATGTGGATGGCTTCGTGCAGCGCATCAGGATCAAACCGGGCCACGATCTTCTGCCCGGCGATGCGGTACATCCACTCTGACCAGTACCGATTGTCGTGGAGCCGGATTTCACCGTTCTTGCTGTTGCCTCGCAAACCTTCAGCTGAGAGCAGCCAGAGACGGCACTGTTCTTCCGTCGCGCGCCGGATCGGTGAGGTCTTGTAACCCTCTTCAAATACCGTGTTGAACGAGCGACCGAATGCCACTTCGCTGCGTCGTCCGGGTCGCTCATTGTGCTCGATCACTTCCTGCGCCAACACCGCCTTGAATACGTCCAGGTCAATCGCTCTGGAGCGGTAGTTCTCAGGCTTCGCATCGGGCTTGTTGCCGGTGTAGGCACCGGAAAATTCGGGGTGCTTGGCAACACGATCACACAGATCACGGAATGCGCGCTCGATCGGCTTGGATTGACCGGAATAGGGTGTCGCCCAATGCACATCCACACCGAGCAGTGGCAAAAGGCCAGGAATGTCATCGTCCCGTACCTTGAACCGGAACCGCGTCTTTGCGCCGCCGGTGATCACCTTGGCTGCGAACTCCCGTCCGTTGTCCAGCAAGGCGGACTGAGGGATGCCAAAACGCTCGATCATATCGCCGATGGCCAGCTGCACGGTGTGGCTGTTGGCCGTGGTGGACAGGCGCTGTACCAACAGCTTGCCCGAATGGACGTCGGAAAAGAACACACCCTGCGGCCGAACCGGTTCGGGCTCGCCGGGCCAGTTCACGAACACATCAAAGCGGTGGAAATCGCCCTGCACACATTCCATTGGTGCCAGGGCAGTTTTATCGCGTTCCTGATGCGGGAAGAAGCGGCGCAGCGCCTCCTGGCCCTTCCGGTGAAATATCTCGACCGGTTTGGAAACCTCTGCCTTGTACAGACGGCGCAGCTGGTGGATCGGAGCGACTGGCAACCGCTCGGCCTTGGCGATCCGAACCGCGCGGTCATAGCAGGACGTGAATGTCGGTTGCTCGGGCCGCAAAAAGTCGTCTTTGACCAGGGCGAAGAATTCAGGATCGACGGCCGCGGTCTTCTTGCGCTTAGTCCACCGATGGCGCGGTGCAAGGAATGCCGCGTGATCCTCCGGGGCGACGCCGTCAATAAGCGCCAGCCAGTTATAGACCGTCCGCTCCGATACGTTGAACCGGCCGGCGGCACCCGATACGGCTGCCACATGGGTGCAACCGGCCTCGTGAAGGGCGTCGACGGCTCTCAGGCAGGCGAGGCGCTCCGCGGCGACATCCTTGATCCGCTGGGGCAGTCTGTCGAAGGCGATCCATGCCTCATCGCTGCCCAGCTTTTGAGGTTCTGGTTCGCGGTGTGCCAGCAACGCACGCTGCGCCGAAAGGGGCAGAACCGACCAGTGATATTCCCAGCCCCCACCGCGACCAGCCTTGCGCCGGGCACCGCCCGGAATGCGCCGCCATTCTTCGGCCCGCAAGTTCACCGCGCGCTTGGATGTTGGCAGGTCGGGCAAGGCGGCTTCCACCAAGTCGTCGACACTCCACCAGATCTGTTCGGGGGCGCTGCGCTGGGTCATTTGGACACCTGCGCAATCAGCTTCTGCAATGCCTCAAGGTGATCACGTGCAAACCGCTTGCGGCCTTCCTGCGAGGCGCGGGCAAAGGCATCCGCCAGCCGTCGCGCGTCAAGATCGGCAGGCTGCCGCGCCACGTCTCCGGGCTTGGCATGGCGTGCGGTCAGCGCAGCTTTGGCGGATTTGGCTGCACCTGCCGCCAAAGCTGCGCAGATCGCGCGCCGGTCGGCCTCTACGCCGCATTTGGCAAGCGTTTGCAGATCGGCGAGGGTGACGCGTTTCGGAGCGGCACGAAGCTGCCGGATGGTTTCGCGGTCTAGGGCTTGACCGGCTGCAACAAGGCGCTCGATTTGGCGCTTTGATAGGTCCCTTTGCTCAGCGACACTTCTGGTAAACGACATGATGTCGCTCACCAGATTTCCGCTGTGTTGATTGCCCTTGAATGCCCCGAATTTTGTTGCCGGATACATCCGCTCATACACGACCTTCCGCTCGGCCAAAAACACTGCCAGATCAAGCGCGTTCAGGTCTGCATGCGCGAGGTTGTCGTCGATCTCGGCCATCCGGGCCCAGTCATCCGTGCAATCCCACAACTTCGATGCGATGGAGGTGCAGCCCAACCGGCTCAGCGCCTCAATGCGGTGCCGTCCGAGGATCAGTTTCATGCGCCCGCCTTGGTGGCGGATTTTGCGCACATGGATTTCGGACTGCTGCCCAACTTCCTCGATCGACGCCATCAGGCTGACGACAGCGGTCTCGGACAGCGGGCGCAGCCTGTCCGACACGTCAATATCGCGTATCGGCAACTCGCCGGTGAATAGAAGCTTGGCAGCCATCAGGTCTTGGTCTCCGGTGATTTCAGAAGGGTGTAGTAGAACCGCCGCTTGCCATCCTTGACCTCCTGTCGGCAGGTGATCTCGGCTCCATTGGCACGCAGTTCGGCGATGGTGGAATTGACGGCGCAAATCTCGGCACGCTCAGCCAGTTCGCGGGTACTGATTTCCCCGTTGGAAGTCTGCAAGGCGCGCAGCGCCCGCTGCAGTCTTGGGCTTGAGCTGAGCCTGCCGTGATGCATCAGGGACGCCCTGCCGTCTCAATGGCGAGGATCTCTGCACAGCGCTCGAGAAGTCCATCTGCAAGCACCACCAAGGCCTGCCCGGCCAGCACGTCCCGAGCGGTTTCGACCTGCCTCAGCAAGGCCTCCGCGCGTTCGTGGTCGGCTTCTGCCGATGCCGTGGTCCCCTCGCGCTCCATAAACTGGATGAAATCGTCATATTGTCGCTGCAAGTCGCGGCAGTTCTCGATGGTGCGCTCGAACGCTGCCAGCTTGTAAGCGGGTGAATGGGCTTGCGAATTCGCGCAAAATGGATCGAGCCACATTGGGTCAGTCATTGCAGAATGCTCCCGATAAAGAGACCGGCAAACAGCATTCCGAAGATGCAGATCACGCCGATCAGGTCTGAAAGGAAAACGGCCGCGCGGCGCTGCCTGGAGGAGGGTTCACCCGCCGCGCGACCACCCGGAACGTCAGGGCTGCCAAGCCGACGCCGGGATGGGAAAAGGGAGATGCCAATCATGACATCTTCCGTTCGGTTTTGTTGAGGGATGGGCGCGGAATGTCCTGCGGCCATTCGAGATCGGCGGGCCAGTTTTCATCGAACCATTGGATGATCCGGTCCGCCTTTCTCAGCGTGCAACCTGCACCCTCGGAAAGGCCTTTGAAGAACTTCCCGTCGTTAGCTGCGTAGGTAGAGATCGTGGCCAGTTTGAGCCCCGTCTGCCTCGAGTAGCTTGATGCCAGTTTTGTGAGGGTGCCTGTACTCATGCTCATGTAACGATCCATTCGGGTTTATTTCCGAATTTATAATCGGAGTAATACCCGATTGTCAAACGTGAACTTTTCGGGCATTTTCCCGAATCGTGAAACCCGAAGAGAATGCCTTTGTCCGGCTTGTTGCCGAACGGCTTGAAGAGCTGGGAACGAACGCCTTTGCGGTCGAGCAAACTGCTGGCCTCACAAAGGACGCAATTAGGAGCGTCATACGACCAGACGATAGGCGGTCGCTCCCTAGGATCGACAAGGCTGAGAAAATTTGCGATGCACTCGGCTTAGAATTCTACATCGGCCCTCCACGTGCGCCGATTTCAAATCACCAGAAAATCGGTGCCGACTTTGCCCGCATTCCTCGGTACGAAGCGCAAATCGCTGCAGGAGCCGGCGCGCACAATGGCGACAACATCCCGACTTCGTCCCTGGCGTTCCGTGTGGATTGGCTGTCCAGGATTGGTGTGAATCCAAAGCACTGCTGCCTCGTGAACGTCATGGGCGACAGCATGGAACCCACGCTCTATAATGGTGACCTGGTAATGATCGATCAGCAGGTGCGCAGCTTCCGCAGTAATCGTCTTTTCGCTTTCGTGAATGCTGATGGCGACGCCCAGGTAAAGCGCGTGACGGTCCATCCCGAGGCGCTGGCGCTGAACTCAGACAACCGCAACTATGAGCCGCAGCTGCTTTCAAAGGACGATGCGGATCAGCTAACCGTCATTGGCCAGGTCGTCTGGTCGGGGCACGATTTTGAGAGGTAGGATGCTGGGGGCGTGCCTCGTTGTTTACAGGTGACGGTGTTGAGGGCGGGGAGCCGACGTTCGCCGCGGTGTTGACCAAGGTCGGCTTTGCGCAAAGCAGAGTTTGCAGAGTTCACCGCAACCACCCAAACCCGCCGCCCGGTCGGATGGTGTGCGATGCGCCGAAGAGGTTGACGCGGTGACAATGCCCAAACGCCGCGCTACCGTCGCGAAAAGTGAATGGCTTGAGGGACGGTAAATTGGCGGCGCTTTATTCTAGTTTGGCAACCCTGGCGGGGAGCGGGGTATTGGCTATGGCGGGTTTCTTCATGGGGACCAGAGTCGGGAAAGAGACAAGGGACCGCGCAATGATGCGCGAGAAATACTCCGAACTTTATCAGCATTTCTATGACTTGGTTGAACGTGCCGAGAAATTCGAGCCGAAAACGTGGAGCAGCTTTTCTAAGCTGCCACACCAAGAACCACCTGTTTTTGCCTTGAAGCGAAGCGGTGAAGATTCGTTGTTTCCAGAACGCCTTGTGGCGCTGATGACAGAAGCCGAGAAGGCGCTACTAGTTGCCGGGTGGAAGCTGGATTCAATTAAAGAAAAGATAACCGATCTGTCCCTCGAAAAATTTGCCGCTTTCGGTGCGACAAAGATCACGCCGGGCTCCGGTTCAAGCAACCTTGTTGAGCCGAAGCGCATCATGAGGCTTTCAGATGAAGAGTGCAGGCGTGCCGCCGCTTCAATTTTGAAAAGCGATGCGCCCACGATCACAATGAGCGGTCATAAAATGCTTGACGGGTTACGGATAGAAAAGGCTGACCTTTCCGAAGAAACACTTTTACAGTTTTTCGTCGATCTTAAGTCCGCCTATTCTTCTGACCCCGAGATAGATGGTGCGATTGCCGAGCTACAAGGCGCTATTTCCAAAGCCCAACCTGTTCTCAAGGAGCTAAAGGCCCGAATCCGTGAGCCTCACCATTTTCGGGAGACAGTAAATAGCGCGCTCAGTGATCCTCTTAGGAAGAGGGCATAAGCGTGCGCTCGCTAGGCGTTTAGTCGGAGCGATTCCGCTTCCACTCCACTTGCTGCATGAGCGACTTGCGGGTGGCTTCGGGCAATTCCTCGACTGTCTCCACCCGCAAGCCACGAGGGATTCGCCGAATGAAACGCTGGTCGTTCCGTTCGGATTTTCACGTTTTTCGAGGCGTTAGCAGCTCTTTGGAAAGAAAGGTGGGTCGGATTGTAGATCACCGAGGGTCTCGCATGCTTCCATATCCGTAAGGTCCGCTTCGAGGCTGGAGCGGGCGTTATACGCGTTAAGCACGAACATCGGCTGAGGGCCGACACCTTCAGTAGCTTCGAACGGTCGCTGCTACAAAAATACCATTACGCTTACCGTGCCGCATGGCGTGATGCCCACAATTCTTGAAACTCGTTACGAACGCTTCAGTTCGTCACGAGACTTGCTTTCCCAGCTAGGTGTATGAAGGAGGATTGCACCTTTGTTGGGGTCGTCCCAAATCGGTTGTTTTAAGTCCAAATAGAAAAAATGGGCCGTATTGCCTCCCGAAAGGGTTCGCTCCTTATTGATTCCACCTTTGCTGTAAACGACAACCAAATCCCCTTTTGAAATGGGTTTAAAAGGAAACCACAGCATATGGTCGAAGCTTGTGGCGGGGTAGTCGTCAATGAGCATAGTCTGGGCGACAAGATAATCGCCAACGTCCAAGTCGGCCAAAGCGCGAAGCGTGAGGCGTTCATTCTTGAGATCGCCAGGGGAAACGATGGATCGAAGTTCCAGCCTCATGACCGCATTACCTTTGCCGCCACCCCAACGGTAACCAGAGCGCCGCCAAAAATTAGCATCAACCAGAAAATTGTGTCGTTGTCCTTTATGCTAAAGGCTGCGCCAAACAGGAGCGATCCGGCGGCCGCGGTTCCCGTAGAAATCACGTCAAACGCATTGTGAGTTTTGAGCTTTTCATTTGCCACAGCAAGTTTCGTATAGGTATCATAGAATTTTTCGGTGATTGCGCGCAATTCACCCTCTGCGCCATCCGCGCGGTCAAGTTCGTCAAGAAGTAACTTTTGAACGCCGGGTGACCCCAGTTCATCTTCTGTAAGTTCGCGCCGAACCTTCCCGAATGAGCGCCTCCGGCCTTTGGGCTGTGACGAGGGGTCGGACTCGGCTTCTGCCGCGTCGTCCTGTGGTTCCTCTGTATCTTCGTCGCCATTCGCCATCGAGCATTCAACCTCAGGATTTAACCTTTGAGCGCCTTGTTAGCATCCTCCTACATTTGTGGGAACCTATATACGAACTGCTTGTTTGACCCCGCAGTTTGGTGGTGTGATCCTTCGTTGGAATGGATAGACGCAGTGTGGGGCGGCTCGTCACGGGCGCGTAGCAACTAAACTCAATGTCCAAGGTCCAATACAGCGATCACAGGCTCCTCTCACGCATCACCGCGTCGCTGCACACGGCACGATCGGTAGCTAAGGGCTGCCTCCAGTCGTTCGCTTCGACGGGCATGAATGACCGCAAAGGGCCGTTTTCAGACAACTTCACACGCCTGCCTCTGATGACCCTTGTGCGACAGAGGCCGTCTCCGCCTCGAAGGCGCGGGAAACGTCCGCAGCAGCCGACTGACTGGCTCTAATACGTCGACCATACCGCGCAGGCATCTCGGGGGAAGTCCATCTACCGGCAACCATGATTGATGACAGATCACATCCAAGCTTGAATGCATCATGGACACCGCCAACGCGGGTACTGTGTGCGGACACATCCTTGCGGCCGGTACAACGTTTGATGATGTTGGATATTGTAGTCGTATGGAGCGGTATTCTCTTTCCACCCGCCTGCGACTTCATGAGCAGCGGCTCGTCAGGTTGCAGTTTGGCCATCTCTATCCATTCCAGGACAGCTCGTGTCCCGCGACCGGATAAAAACGCATACGCGCCTTCACCGAACTGATCCGTTTTTGAACGGCGGATGTATAACAGGCTGGAGTCGTCATCCTGACGCATAAGGTCCTTGACCCGAAAAGCCGCTATCTCAGAGGCCCGGCACCAACTATCCGTCGCAATCCAGAGCAGCGCCTTGTCCCGGATATGTCGCCGAGAAGCGCCAAGCTTTTCTATCGCTTGTACTACCTCCCGCTTTGTCAGCGGTGGAGCCTGTCTGATATGAGCGCCGTACTTTCTCTTGACGCCCTTGAGCGAAAGATCGACCAATCGGTGCCGAGTTGGCGAAGGCAAGAAATGTGACCGGTGCAGCTCAGCGATTGCCCAGAGTCGGGTTTCAATTGAGTTTGCAGCCAACTTCCCACCCATGTCATCGACCCACTGTGCAAGAACTCTTGGGTCAATCGGGGGCTCGGCCGAGCATCCGTTTTCCTCACACCACCTGCGGAAGAGGCGGATAACCATCCTGTAGTTCCTGAGGGTCTGTGGCGCGAACGCAGCCTCAGATCTGTCACGGTACTCTGCAATGAGCTCTTCGCGACGATCTGCGGCGGTATTGGCTAAGGTCGTAAGCATCTCTGCGCGCTCTGACTGGCGATCAAACACAAGCTTCATTATGGCCTCCGTTCCGCGAACCCTTAACTACTATTTAACCCGAATCGGTTTCTCTCAAAGCGTAGATTTTGCCGCTCTGCCTAGGCTTCTTAGCGTAGGGATCGGCAACCAAGAGCTGGAGAGTAGCAGAATGAGTGATCCGATCTCGATTCATCAAGTGAGTGGCCAACTACAGAAAAATAGCAGTGAGGATTCCGAGTGGATAGCAATCGAACTCACGCGATGTGGATCTGCGGACCGGTGGCTGCTCGAGATCGCGGATGGAAATGGTAAGACCATCACGTGGCCTGGCTACTTCGCGACGTCCGAGACAGGTCTGCAGGCGGCCAACAAAATTATCGACTACTGGGATTCTGTTCTTTCGGATGAAATCCGAGTTGGAACAAGTCCCGCGATCAACCTCCTGTCTCGTTTGGGGATCGAGTACTCGAATCCTAGATAGATATGGCGGCCTGAGAAAGTTGAGTAAGTTATCCCTGAGCCACAGCCAGAGCCGATAGGTCAAGTGGATGCACACTTTTACCACTCGGCAGAGGGACGGAACCCGGACATTGGCTGAGCTCCGCACAAACGGCAGCTCCGGGTCGAAATGTACCTTCCTTGTCGGTAGCCTAAGTCAGCTGTAGGTAGGGAATGGATGGTAAAATCACTTCCAAGTTTGACCGCTTATGTTGCCGCTTCAAATTTGAGCTAAATAGCTGCTTTTGTTGGCGTAATTCCATTCTGGGAAGTCACGGATCGAAGTTGGAAGCCCACTTCCCAGTTCAAGCACCGCTTTTTCGCCGATAAAGCTAATTATGCCGCTGCAAAATATCCTTTGAAGCCTTTTTTACTGGGTCTTCCCAGCCAGTGGGAAGCTGAAGGAACCGATGTCGCGAAATGACTTGGTCGAACCTAAAAAGGGCGCTTTGTCGGTCACTGAAAAACACCGGACCACCGCATTGCGGTATCCGAATAGGTTGAGCGTGCCCCTTGTTTATATGGCGCATTTCCGGCCAAAACCGCTTGATCCCGACTAATCCCATTTACTGCAGGTTTCAGTGTTTCCCAACATGAATTGTAGCGTGACAGGGGTTCTGCAGGGATTTACGGAGATATTTGCAGCAAACGGTTGTGCGGCCGCCAGCGCTGCAGGGCTGTTTGATTGCGCTTTTTAACGTGGCGTTTCGGTCATCTGGCGAGGCGCGCGAATGCGAGTTGCGATCCCAGGTTCTTCGATGCTGAAGATGGGTAACTTGGGCGTATTTTGTTGAAAAACTCGACCTTGATCGAAGGGCCGTCGGCTGATTCAATTCCTGTAGGGGATGGGAGGAACGGCGATGATGGGACCGCGGCAGGAGGCGCAGCCGGCGTTGTTC
>Ga0189278_10135_pt1 | contig 83079 bp, 65 predicted proteins | sample N26A9minimetaG_FD_130326 | JGI IMG/M metagenome (GOLD analysis project Ga0189278, IMG submission 130326) | Marine microbial communities from the Costa Rica Dome - N26 A9 mini metaG | ecosystem: Environmental > Aquatic > Marine > Oceanic > Photic zone | place: Costa Rica: the Eastern Pacific...
AAAATCCCATGTCGATCACTCCAAATGCCCCCAGCTGGTTCAAGCCGGGGCAAGGTTGCACATGGGTCAATTCTCAGTGACAATTTTAGCCTTTGCCGGGTCAATTCTCAGTGGCAATCAACAACCAGTGTTGCTGCGTTTGCAGTGCGGCAGTCTCACCGGTCGCTTTCGGCCGAGACTGTGTGAAACCTCAAATCTCGACAACCTGCGAAGAACGTTTTCCTTGGGAAGTCGCCGGTGGCGGTCCAGCCTGGAAAAACATCTGCCCGCCGTGCGTTGGGGAGAACGTTCTTCCGCGACCAACCATGGTCGACCTTGTTTTTACACAGCCTCCGCCCTTTGCGTTAACAATCTGACAAAAACTCAGCAGCCGCGCTGTGAAAATTCCCTATTCAGTGTTGATTGCCACTGAGAATTGACCCGGCAAAGGGGGGTGCGGACGAAAAGTTGGACTGTCTTGGAGATAGTTCATGTATAGCTACGAAGAGCGAATGCGCGCGGTTGAGCTTTATATCAAGCTCGGCAAACGCTTGCGTGCCACCATCCGTGAGTTGGGATATCCAACGAAGAATGCCTTGAAGGTCTGGTATGGAGAATATGAGCGTCGGCAGGATTTGCCGACACGTTCAATGCCGCGCCCGCCCAAGTTTTCGGCGGCACAGAAGCAGATGGCGTTAGATCATTATGCCAGCCAGGGGCGCTGCATTTCATGGACGCTGCGTGCCTTAGGCTATCCTGGTCGGGCGACGCTGACTGCTTGGGTGCGCGAGGCATTTCCCGAAACCAGAACGGTTACGGTCGGTGCCCGTGCCCGAGGCCGTGGAACTTACTCTGACGCTGTGGAGCAGGCCGGCGTGGTTGGGCTTTATAGTCGTCAAGAAAGTGCGCAGGCTTTGGCAGAAAAGGTCGGAGTTAGCAGGCCGACGCTGTATGCTTGGAAAAACCAGCTCCTTGGCTCGGAGGCTCCTGCCACGATGAAACGCAAGAAAAATGCTTCCTTGGATCCAGAGATCGAAGAATTGGAACGTCAGCGTGAAGCCCTGCAACGCGACATCCGCGAACTTCAGATTGAGCATGACCTGCTGAAGACAGCGAGTGAACTGATAAAAAAGGATCTTGGCGGCGATCTGCAGGGCCTGAGCAATCGGGAAAAAACCATGCTGATCGTCGCCCTAAAAAATCGGTATAAGGCACCGGCACTATTGGCCCGGCTGGGTCTCGCGCGCAGTTCTTACTTCTACCATCGCGCTCGTATCACACTGGAAGATAAGTATCTTCCCGTTCGCCACGCCATGAAGGAGGCCTTTGAAAGCAACCATCACTGCTATGGCTACCGGCGCCTCAGAGCTTATATGACACGGCACTCTATCTTGATCTCCGAAAAAGTGGTGCGGCGCCTGATGAAACAGGAAGCTTTGGTCGTCCCAAAGCCCAAGCGGCAGCGTTACAGCTCATATCTGGGGGAGATTAGCCTTGCGCCGGAGAATATCATCAACCGAGAATTCCAGGCGGCCGCGCCAAATGAGAAATGGCTGACTGACATCACCGAATTCCACATCCGCGCTGGTAAGGTTTATCTTTCGCCCATCATCGACTGCTTCGATGGCCTTGTCATTAGTTGGGCCATCGGGACCAAGCCGGATGCTAATTTGGTGAACACCATGCTTGATGCAGCAGTCGAGACCATCGCGGACAGCGAAACGCGGCCCATAATCCACAGCGATCGCGGAGGCCACTATCGCTGGCCTGGCTGGCTGGAACGTGTAGATGCAGCAAAGCTCGTTCGTTCGATGTCACGAAAGGCGAGCTCCCAAGACAATGCCGCATGTGAAGGCTTCTTCGGGCGCTTGAAGACTGAGTTCTTCTATCCTCGTGATTGGCGGGCTTTCACCGCGGCCCAGTTCATTGACGAGGTTGACGCCTACATCCGCTGGTATAACGAAACGCGCATCAAGATGTCCCTTGGTGGTCGAAGCCCAATCGAATACCGTAAAAGCCTAGGACTTATGACGTAAAAACAGTCCAAGCTTTTGTCCGCACCCCGCTCGCACCCCGCCGAATCAATCCGACACGAAAATCAACACTCAAACGTCAACAAGCCTTACAAGAAAAGGCGAAGTTTATGTATGGCGCAACTTATTCGGTTCTTGTATTTTTTCAACATTGTCGTGGCGTGTGTCATAGAAGGGTGTTTCATATGTTGTTGATTGCGCTGGCAGCGGCTGCTTTGGTGGGGGTCAGCCTATACGAACTTTTCGACGATGACGAAGACTCGGACGCTCGCCAGGAAAGTCAGCCGGAGCCCGATGATGCGAGCGAGATTGTCGGCACCTCCTTGAATGAGATCATTTTCGGTGGTCCGAGCGCGCAGTCGATTGATGGCCAGGGCGGCAATGATACAATCGAGGGGCGAGGCGGCGACGACACAATCGTGACGGCTGCTGGTGACGATGTCATCCGGGGCGATGACGGGAATGACAGCGTCGAGGCGTTTGGCGGGAACGATTTGATCCAGGGGAATGATGGAGATGACACGCTGCGCGCTGGCACTGGGGACGATACGGTGCAAGGCGGACTGGGTGATGACAGCATTGGGGGCTGGCGCGGTGCGGACGATCTCGATGGTGGTTTCGGAGACGACGAAATCTTTGGTGGCGATGATGATGATACGCTAACCGGCGGGCAGGGCGCGGATATGTTGTTCGGGCAGGCCGGCGATGATTTCGTTCGTGACAATCAGGGCGCGGACTTCCTGTCTGGTGGCGATGGAAATGATACCCTCGATGCCATGGACGGCGCGACGGATGCGCCCGATACCCTCTTTGGTGGCTTGGGCGACGACCGGTTGCGCGGCGACGCTGGCGACACGCTCAACGGCGATGAAGGGTTTGATGTGTTCGAAGTGATTGTCGATCCGGCAGCTACCGAGCCTGTGGTGATCACCGATCTCTTCGGGACGAGGCCCGAGGGTGTGGGAATCTTCCCAGAGAACGGTCGGGTCATTTTCTCCAACCCGGATGGAAATTTCCTATCGGCCGATGCGCTGAGCGGACCCAATGGTATCAATTTCTTTGAGCAGGGTGACGGAACCATGGTTCTGGTCAATAATCAGCCAGTGGTCTTTCTGCAAGACACGACCCTGAGCAGAGTCTTGAGTAGCGACATATGGATCGCCAACTTTCGCCTTGATGAATTGGAGCCGCTTTGAACTCGTAATCTTGTGGGCCTCCCCGCCATTATGGCGGAGAGGTCTGACCATCAGACAAAGATAAAATTATCGCTATTTGCAATCTCGCTCCAAGAATATTGACTGGTATCTTCCAGTAAAATTGAGAAGCTCTGCCCAACTTTGCTGAACGAGATTTTATAACCATCGACATCGCCGCCCACGAGGTAAATTTTCAGATCGCTTCGGCTGTTGACGCCGTCGACATCGAGTTTAATCAGGTCTGTTCCCGGTTCAAAATCTGTGATCCGCTCGTCGGCCACCATTTCTGATTGCAAGAATATAAAAGTATCCGCGCCGGCTCCCCCCGTGACCGTGTCGCGACCTCTCCCGCCAATCAGTTTGTCATTTCCCGTTTCGCCAAAGATCTGATCATTATCATTGCCACCATACAGGACGTCTTGGCCATCACCCCCGAAAAGCGTGTCAGCGCCCGCCCTGCCATAGAGTTTATCATTGCCAAGCCCTCCCTGAAGCTCGTCATCGCCATCGCGGCCGTCAAGCGTGTCGGCCCCTGCAAATCCGAAAATCTTATCAACGCCATTCGTCCCCACAAGCGCCACGTCGTTTCCATTCGTCCCGTTGACGATATTGACTTGTGACAACTCATAAGTGATTTCAATCACTTCGTAGGGCTTGAATGTCACCGTCAGATCTGTTCCGCCCCCAAGTTGGGTCTCGTTCAACTGGGTTATTTTCGCTCGAACGTCGTGTTCATTCCAATAATAGCGCGTGCCATCAATGGTCACGAATTCAGATGCAATATTGGTATCACCATTCCAATGCTGACCGTTCGACGAGGCTGGATCATATCCCAACTGTATTCCCGACACGCTATCGTAGGCACCGATCATCTGACTGAAGTCGAGATCGACTGTTTGCTTTTCTAAAGATCGGGAAGAAACATAGAAAACCACCTTCTCGTTGGATTGAAAGGTGTTGATCTCAATGGAACCGTTATCATTTGAAAAGTCAGCTTCGACCCTTTCCATCCCGATGATACTATTGGTCATCATGTCGAATATGGCCCCACGCACGGTGTTGAGCAGGATGCCCGTGGCCTAGTCTATCACAAGATTGTCTCCCGGATGACCGGCGAGGTCGGTTCGTGTGTTCATCTGGACGGGCCAAACGTAGGCGCTGTCAACACCGAGGTCTAACATGTATTCGAATTGTTCAAGAATGGTCGATGCAGCACGGATGCCATTTAGGTGGTTTGAGTCTCGGTTGATATTCCACTCCGTTATGTGCAAACCAAAATCGGAGCCGAATGTTGCGTTCCACCGCGTCATGGATTTATCGATCCAACCCATTTCTCGACTGCTGCCATCGAAGGTAATATCTCCGTCATCCTTGAAGTAGTAATGCTCGATGACGCCATCCAGCGCGCCTCTGGCAGCGGGAGAGAGTTGGTTGATGATCGTTTGGTTCGCGCTTTCAGTGCGGGGTTCGAAGTTGTCTGAAGGGCCGTCTGGGCGGGGGAATTCGGAGTTGGATGCCGTGACATTTGCCATCTGAATTAGGATGTCAGGATCATGACCAGACCCCGTTATGCCATTCTGGATTGCAATGATTGACGCGTTGGCTCGCTGGCCATATAGAGTTTCGCCCATTTCGCCCCAGAATTCATTGCCGATTTCAAACTGCGCGATCACATCGCCATAGTTCTGCAGCACAAGTTCAACGAAATCTGTCAGGTCCTGAATATTTTGCGGGAAGATGCCGTTTTGTATAGGTGTAACGAGTGATACTTTCTTGCCGTTCGCCTGCGCCCAGTTTAGGAAATTGGTGACTTCGTCAATCAGTTCTCCATTGGGTTTGAGCAGCCCGTTCTGATACAGGCTCTGCGTATCCCCACCTGGAAAGCGAACATTTGTAATGCCTATAGCTGTTTGCGCACTCGTGAATTCAGAGGTTGGAGTCCCTGTGTTGGTGTTGGGACCGATGACCGCGTTACCGCCAAATAGTTCAGCTGTGGCCATTTGATTTGTAAGAGTAAAGTTGGTGAGTGTCATTTGCACGTTTGGCATGACAAAACCCTTTCAATCATACCTACCTGTCATTCTCTCGAATGACTGTTCATGCGATGGGAATTTCTCATAATTGAATCTAATATCACCGCACGACTTATGGTAGAATTTCCTTGTGAAGACAGTCAAGTGCTCGGCTTGGGTGACGCGGATGTTTCTATCCGGCACATATCAAGGGCTAACAGGTATTTATCCGGAGGCCATGCCACTCTCTCGGCGATAACTGGTTGTTAGTGCGCGCTTTGCGGGTCCGGAACGACCCCACGACGTAGATACTTTGTCAAATCATGCAACGAAGATTAGGTAGGCTACGGCGGTTGCGTCCTCCCGCAACCATAAATACTATACTTTGCATAACCTCCTGTTCAAGGGAGGTTTTTTGCTGTCCGGACTTCCCCGCACCCCCAAGGCTCAATGCCAGAATGCCCGCAAGTGCGCCGTGCAGGTCCAGCTGCGGCTCCATGCGCTTGCCGCCCGTGGGGACAGGCGTGATCACGATCTTGTCGATCAGGCCACGGATCGCCTCTTTGGCCTCCAGCATGTGTTCCCAGGCGGCGCAATGGCGGGGGCTCAAGGCGAAGCCATCCGGGCGCAATGTCGATCTGCACGAGAGTTGAATAAGCTGCTTCCGATTGAACGCGTGGTATCGCTCCTCAAATACGCAGGTGCCAGCCTTGGTGCCTCCGGTGGCGCGGTAGGTGGCTTTTTTCAATCGTGTTGAATAAATACCAACTGTATGGTATGTATCGACTATGCCAAGACCAACCAAGCAATACCCCGAGCGCGGCGATGCGCGTACCCGCCTTCTGGAAGCCGCGCGCGACGTGATCCGCCGTAAGGGCTTTGCCGCAACCTCAGTCGATGACCTGTGCCAGTCGGCCGGTGTCACGAAGGGTGCGTTCTTCCATCACTTCAAGACGAAGGACGCGCTCGGTGTGGCGGCAGCGAATTTCTGGGCCGAGACAACCAGCGCACTATTTGCGAGCGCCCCTTACCATGAGCCAGACGATCCGCTGGACAGGGTTCTGGCCTATCTGGATTTCCGCAGAGCCATCATTGGCGGCGAGACCTTTGAATACACCTGCCTCGTGGGGACCATGACGCAGGAGGTGCATGACAGCGCGCCCGCGATCCGGGATGCCTGCGCCGCCAGCATTTTTGGCCATGCCGCCACGCTGGAGGCCGACATCGAAGCGGCCAGAGCAAAGCGCGGGATTGACGCGGACTGGACTGCCGCCAGCCTTGCCCGCCACACACAGGCGGTCCTTCAGGGCGGCTTCATCCTCGCCAAGGCCACCGGAGACTCGGACCTGGCCCGTGAGAGCGTCGACCACCTGGTCCGCTATGTGCGCGGCCTGTTCGGGCTGGGGCCAAATACATCCGAAATCAGCAAGGGGGAGAGATCATCATGACCCGCCAGCAGATCACCGTGGAAACGACCGTTTCCGTTTCTTTGGAAGAGGCCTGGAGTGCCTATACGACCCCGGATGACATCACACAGTGGAATTTCGCAAACGACGACTGGTGCTGCCCGCGCGTCGAAAGCGATCTGCGCCCCGGCGGCAAGTATATCGCACGCATGGAGGCGAAGGACGGCAGCATGGGTTTCGACTTCCAGGGAACCTACGAGAAGATCGAGCTACACAAGGAACTCTCACTTGTTCTCGATGACGGCCGCAAGTCCCGCACGACCTTTACCGAGAATAGTGACACGACCAAGGTCGCTACCACGTTCGACGCCGAGACACAGAACCCAACCGACATGCAGCGCGACGGGTGGCAGGCAATCCTGAACAATTTCAAGGCCCACGTAGACGGTAAGGAGGGCTGAATTGCGTGCGGGGCGGTCTGGCTTTGATGCTGCACCCCAAACCACTACACGGGAGAACAGAACAATGGAACATGCCTCGAAAGTTCGAACCTGCCTCTGGTTCGAGAAGGGCGGACATGATGCCGCGCAGGAATACGTTGCGCTCGTGCCAGATAGTCGGATCGAAGCCGTGCGCGAGAACGGCCAGCCGAACGATCCGATGATTGTCGAGTTCACGCTGGCCGGTGCGCCAATGATGATTCTGACGGCAGGGCCTCACCACAAATTGACGCCCGCTGTCTCGATCAGCGTGTTGACCGAGGATCAGGACGAGACAGACCGGCTTTGGGGTGCCCTGACTGGAAATGGAGGCGAGGCCGGGCCTTGCGGTTGGCTCGTGGATCGCTTTGGTGTGTCCTGGCAGATCGTGCCGAAGCGGATGCCAGACCTGTTGGCCAGCGACGATCCGGCTGTGGTGGTCCGTGTGAGCGAGGCCATGATGCGGATGGGCAAGATCGACATTGCCGCCCTCGATGCTGCTGCCGCGAAGGGGCCAGCTCATGGGTGAGACAACACGCATCGCTTGCAAATGCGGCCAGACCCGCCTTGAAGTCGAGGGCAAGCCCATCAAAAGCGTCGAATGCTGCTGCACATCTTGCCGCGAAGCAGCAGACAGGATGCAGCGCCTTGAGGGCGCGCCCAGAACCGTGACGGATCACGGCACGACGCCCTTCGTCATGTATCGCAAGGATCGCGTGCGTTTTCTTGCGGGGGCCAACACCTTGGCCGGGTTCCGCTTGTCGCCTGAGGCCTCAAGCAGGCGGGTGATCGCTACCTGCTGCAACACGCCAGTCTATTTGGAGTTCAAAGGCGGTCATTGGCTGAGCTTCTACAGTGGACTTTGGCCGGTCGGCACAAAGCCTGCGCCCACGATGCGTACGATGACCTCGGATCTGCCGGAAGGTAGCACTCTGCCAAACGACATCCCCAACGCCAAGAAGCATAGCCTTGGCTTCTTCGCCAAGCTCTTCGGGGCTTGGGTCGCCATGGGGTTCCGTAGCCCGAAAATGTCCAATACGGGAGAGATCAATGTCTGACACCGACGAGAAGATCGAAATCGAGAGCATCACATCGCCGAACCACGTCCAACGGGTGAACAAGGCGAAATTCATGGCCATGCGCGACGCCTTGCTTCCGGTGTTGCCGTCCGAGGGCCCCGGCATGACTGTCGCCGAGGCGAAAGCCGCCTTGCTGCCAAACCTGTCGCAGGAGTTGTTTCCCGGCGGTGAGAAGGCAGGCTGGTGGCTGAAGGCCGTGCAGCTCGATCTTGAGGCCAAGGGCGTGATCGCGCGTGACGGCAAGAGGCCGGTGCGGTTGGTCAGAACGGGCAAATGAGCCAGATGCGATTGGACATCGCGCATGGTCGCCATGCCCAAAGCGACATCGCCAAACCCGACATTGCTGCGACGTGCAGCATCCGTGACGTCGCGCCCATGCCGTCATTCTCTGCCGGGCATTATTACCCGCTAAAGCGAGGTTGGAACCGCCACAAACGTCCCTGAACTGACACGCGCTGTCCTCGTCGGCACTGCGGCGCGGGGTTGCCGAGGCGGTCATTCGGGACTCGGCGTGGACTCATCTTGGTTCCAAAACTACCAAGCGAAGCGCCTGCAAATCTCGGGCCCCTCAAACGGCGGATCACCCATCGGGTCATGCAACGCGTCTACATGACGAAAGAGAGCTTTGCCCTCGAGCCGTACTGCTGCGGCGCTTACTGTCGTCTCTTCCTCTGGTGTCTTTGCAAGTGCGTACCAGGCCGGCAATCGAACAGGCCGAATGCCCAGGTTATCGGGCGGTGCGAAGACGTAGGATGAGATTTCGTAGCGCCTGCGACGAAAATCCGTGCGGCCAGTCCGACGAGCATAGATTCAACTAAATGTTCGTCCGCATCAAGACCTCGACACGGATCCGCTCTTGGGAACCTTTTGCGACGCGCTTGTCGGTGATGGCCTTGAGTTTCCGGACCGCACTTCGCACAAGGTGCCCCGGATCCTGTGCAATAACTGCGTCCAGTTTGCCTTCTCGCAGTGCGGTCTCGGTAAATGGTGTTCTTTCATGGACAATCTTGATGAGGCTCGATGTGCCGCCAATCCCGTTGAGGATCGTCAACGGGATGCGCGCCTCGGATGACAAGATGTAGACGCCCACCAGATCGGGGTTGTTCTTGAGCGCGTTCTGGATGACCTGCTCGGCGCGGGCTTCATCCCCGTAGGTCTCTAGCGAAGGGAGCGCGGTGAGATTTGGGAAATACCGGTTGAGTTCTGCGTCAAACCCAATACGCCGCTCGAGGCTGTCCCGCGATCGCATGCTTTCCGAGATTACGAGAACTGCGCCATGGGCACGAGCACTGAACCGACCGATGAGCGTTGCCGCTGTGGCACCTGCGGCGGTGTGGTTGGTGCCGACCCAGTGTTCTTCCATGCTGGACTGGTCGGCGATGAAGGGCAGGGCCGCGACGCCGCGCTGTTGCAGCCGGTAGATCGCATCGCGAACCTGAGGGGATTCCGGCGCCATGATCGCTACGCCGGTTGTCTCGCTTGCATCAAGGGTTGCGAGGAACGCGGAAATGCTATGGGGGTCGTTTTCGTTGATATGCTCGGCGTCGCACCAGATGAGGTCGGCGGCGAAGGTTTCGTTGGCTTCGTTGATGTGGCGAATGATCTCTTCTAGGAACAGATCGCCAGAGCGGGGCAGGGCAAACACGAACCGGTAGCGTTGTGATCGCGCGAGATTGGCAGCTTGGATATTCCGGACGAATCCGAGTTCTTCGATCGCCTTGTTTACGCGATCGACGGTGTGCTTTTTGACGCCCTCGCGATTGTTGAGTACCCGATCAACGGTCGCGCGACTAACCCCGGCAGCCTTGGCGAGATCTTTTGTCGTCGGTCTTTGCATGATGTCCTTGGCGTTGATCAGCGCGAATTTCATGAACTTATCAGACCCTTGTTCTGCCACAATAGCGGCTTTCGACAACGCTTCAAAGTACTGCATAGCTCAAAATGAGGCAGGTGTCTCAAAAATATCTTGCAGTGAGGCACGTGTCTCATTTAGCAATATTGCGAGCGAGAGTCGTGGCGGGGAGCCGCGCCCGCCATAACTGGGAGGAGTTACCCGATGAGAAAGACCCTGTTCACCACGGCTGCGGCGGGTGCAATTGTTGCATCCGGTGTGGCGACAACCGCTATGGCCGAGGACCTGACCCTGTGTTGGGCCGCATGGGACCCTGCGAATGCGCTTATCGAGCTGTCCAAGGATTTCGAGGCGCAATCCGGCCACACCATGAGCTTTGAATTCGTGCCATGGACCAGCTTTGCTGATCGTATGTTGAACGAGCTGAACTCGGGCGGGCAGCTGTGTGATCTGATGATCGGTGACAGCCAGTGGATCGGCGGCGGTGCCGAGAACGGCCATTACGTCAAGCTCAACGATTTCTTTGAGGCCAACGGGATCAGCATGGATGATTTCTTGCCGGCCACCGTGACGGGCTATGCCGAATGGCCCAAGGGCACGCCGAACTACTATGCGCTGCCTGCTTATGCAGACGTTGTGGGCTGGACCTATCGCAAGGACTGGTTCGAGCGTCCCGAGCTTCAGGCTGAATTCATGGAAAAACACGGCCGCGCACTGGATGTTCCGGCCTCGCTTGAGGAATTGCGCGACATCGCCGCATTCTTTCAGGGGCGCGAGATTGACGGCACGACCGTTTACGGCGCTGCGATCTACACCGAGCGTGGGTCCGAAGGGATCACGATGGGCGTGACGAATGTGCTCTATAACTACGGGTTCGAATATGAAAACCCAGAAAAGCCCTATGACCTCGAGGGGTTCGTGAACTCGGCAGGGGCGGTCGCCGGTCTGGAGCTTTACAAAGAAATTTACGACACAGGCACCCCTCCGGGATCGTCGAACTGGTATATGGGCGAGAACATCGACGCCTATCGCTCGGGGCAGGTCGCGATGCAGATGAACTTTGCTTTCATCTGGCCGGGTGTTGAAGCGGATGAAAACGTGGGCGGAGGCAAATCAGGCTATTTCCCGAACCCCGCAGGGCCAGCGGGCCAGTTCGCGCAGTTGGGCGGGCAGGGCATTTCGGTGGTGGCGTATTCCCAGAAACAGGACGCCGCGCTGGAATACATCAAGTGGTTCGCACAGCCTGAAATCCAGCAGCGCTGGTGGGATCTGGGCGGCGCACCAGCACTGCGCGCGGTCGTTGAGGCCGAGGGCTTTGCGGCCAGCCAGCCCTATGCACAGGCGTTTCTGGACAGCATGGCCATCGTCAAGGATTTCTGGGCCGAACCTGCCTATGCGGACCTGCTGATCCCGATGCAGGAGCGGATGCACAACTACGTCATTGCCGGCGAAGGCACAGCGCAAGAGGCGCTTGACGGCCTGGTGCGTGACTGGACCGAAGTGTTCGAGGACGAAGGCAAGCTGTAATCCTCCTCTCTGTCGGGCGCCCTTCCTGAGGGGGTGGACGACGTATGCTCCAGCCGATCTGCGGATTGGCTGGACCACCCTTCATGGACATTTGCGAGGGGGTTCACCTCGCGAAAAGGACACACACCATGACACTTCCCCCCATGGAAAGAGCGGCGGCAAAAACGCCCGACGGCATCGCGAAACGCATTCGCGGCCTGTCTGACCGGACCATCGCCTGGATCTTCGTGGCGCCTACGATTTTTCTATTGCTGGCCGTCAATATCTTTCCGCTGATCTGGACGATCCGGCTGAGCTTTACCGATTTTCGCGTCAACCGCCCCAATAACGATGTGGAGTGGGTCGGCTTGCGCAATTACGAGCGCATTCTGAGCGACCCTGACGTCTGGAACACGATGCAGGCGACGGCGCATTTCCTGATCTGGACGATCGCGCTACAGGTACTGATCGGCTTTACCCTCGCCTATCTGATCAACAAGAAGTTCAGGGGTAACGACATGTGGACGACGATCATCGTATTCCCGATGATGCTGTCGCCCGCTGTGGTCGGCAATTTCTGGACGTTCCTTTATCAGCCGCAGATCGGTTTGTTCAATTACGTGGTCGCGTTCTTTACCGGTGCTGATCCGGCCAGTTTTTCGATGATCGGCGATGTCAATCTGGCCCCTTGGGCGATCATTATTGCCGACACATGGATGTGGACACCCTTTGTGATGCTGATCTGTCTGGCGGGGTTGCGATCCATTCCCGACAGTATCTATGAGGCAGCCGAGTGCGACCGCGCGAGCAAATGGCGGCAGTTTTGGACCATAACCCTGCCGATGGCCTTGCCGTTCCTGATGCTGGCCGTTCTGTTCCGCGGGATCGAGAATTTCAAGATGTTCGATCTGGTGGTGCAGCTTACAGGCGGCGGGCCGGGAAATACGACCACGCTGACCTCGATTGATCTGAAACGGGAAGCCTTTGAGAAATGGCGCACGGGCTATTCCTCGGCCTATGCGGTGATCCTGTTCGTGACCGTCTTCGGCCTTGCCAGCATCTATGTCAAAGCCCTGAACAAGGTGAAAGAAAGATGAGCTTTTCCGTCACAGAACCGACAAAGGGCACCAAGTGGTTCGCCGGAATTCTGGTCGTTACCTATGCCTGCATCACCCTCGTTCCGCTGCTTTGGATCATTGCGACGGGTTTCAAATCGCCCACGGATTCAATCGCCTATCCGCCGGTCGTGGTGTTCGAGCCGACGCTGGAAGGATATGTCAACCTGTTCACCGACCGGACCCGCGCTACCGAGGATATGCTTGAAGCTGCTGGTCCTGCCGAGACATGGTATGACCAGATTGCGCGGGATCGTGGCACGGTTATTTCCGGCCCGTCGCGCTATGGTGAGCGGTTTCTGAATTCGGTCATCATCGGGTTCGGCTCGACCGCGCTGTGCATGATCCTTGGCACGATGGCGGCCTATGCATTCAGCCGGTTCAAGGTGCCGCTGAAGGATGATCTGCTGTTCTTTATCCTCTCAACGCGGATGATGCCGCCCATTGCGGTCGCGATCCCGATTTTTCTGATGTTTCGGACGCTGGGGCTGAATGACACGCATCTTGGAATGATCCTGCTTTATACAGCGGTCAACCTTTCGCTGTCGGTCTGGCTGCTCAAGGGCTTCATTGATGAAATTCCTATCGAATACGAAGAAGCAGCCCTGATCGACGGCTACACAAGGTTTCAGGCATTCTACAAGGTGGTGCTGCCGCAGGCGGCCACAGGCATCGCATCAACGGCGATCTTCTGTCTGATCTTTGCGTGGAATGAATATGCCTTTGCGGTTCTGCTGACCTCGGGCACTGCGCAAACCGCGCCACCGTTCATTCCGACCATCATCGGGACAAGTGGCAAGGACTGGCCTGCCGTTGCGGCGGGGGCGACGATCTTTCTCGTGCCGGTCATGGTCTTCACCATCCTGTTGCGCAAGCACCTGCTGCGCGGGATCACATTCGGAGCGGTCCGCAAATGATGAACATCATCTACCGCCTGCTGCGGTTTCGCCGTGGCCCCTGGGAAATGCTGGCAACCATTCTGATTGCACTTGGGGTCATCATGCTGATGCAGCCCTTCGCGATTGGCCTTTATAGCTATTCGTTCATTGTCACCCTTGTCGGCACGGTGATGTTCATCATCGTCAGCCATTTCCCGGAGTAATCATGGCACAGATACGAATAGAAAACGTGCGCAAGGACTTCGGAGCGTTCAATGCTGTAAAGTCGTCAACATTCACCATCGAGGACGGCGAGTTCTTTATGCTGCTGGGGCCCTCGGGCTGTGGCAAGACCACGACGCTGCGGATGATGGCGGGACTTGAGCTGCCGACCTCTGGCGAGATTTACATCGACAATGAAGAGGTCGGGATGAAGCCCGCGTCCCAGCGCGATATCGCCTTTGTGTTCCAGATGTTCGCGCTCTATCCGCATATGAACGTCGGTAAGAACATCAGCTATCCGCTAAAGTCCCAAGGGATGCCCAAGGCCCAGATAAAGAAGAAGGTTGACGAGATTGCCGAGATCCTCGGCATTACGGACATTCTGAACAAGCCTGTCGGCGGTTTGTCCGGTGGCGACCGGCAGCGGGTGGCGCTTGGGCGGGCGATCGTCCGCGATCCAAAGGCGTTCTTCATGGACGAACCGTTGGGCGCACTGGATGCAGAGTTTCGCGAGCATATGTCCAAGGAATTGCGCGCCCTACATGACCGGATGAGTGCGACCACGGTTTATGTGACGCATGACCAGCTTGAAGCCATGCAGATGGGTGACAAGATTGTGGTGATGAACCACGGTGTTGTTGAACAGTTCGGCGTACCGCAAGATATCTACGACTGGCCCGCGACAAAGTTCGTGGCAGCGTTTATCGGATCGCCACCGATGAACTTCCTCGAATTCAACGGAATGGTCGGCAAGGGCGGAACCGAGGTTCGGCTGAATGATGTGGCTCTGGCTGTGCCCGCCAGCCTTGACGGTGCCAATGGCGCACTGACGTTCGGGGTGCGTCCCGAGCATGTGAGACTGGACGATGCAGCCCCTTACCGCGCGCGCGTCAAGACAACCGAATACCTCGGCACCACCCAGATCGTCACCTTGGAGACCGCCAACGGAGAGGTCAAAGCCCGCGTGGCCAGTTCGGACCGGATCGGCGTGGGCGACCAGACCGGACTGGCGTTCGATGCGCGCACGATCACGCTGTTTAATGCAGACACCGGTGCCGCGCTGCGCTCGCAAGCCAATCAAGGAGTGCTGTTCCGTGGCTGAAGTGATCCTAAAGGGGATTTCCAAATCCTTTGGCGCCCAAATGGCCCTTGATGAAGTGACCATGACCATTCCAGACGGAGCCTTTGTGGTACTGCTCGGGCCAACCGGCGCAGGCAAGACGACGACGCTGCGGATGGTCTCTGGTCTGGACAAGCCTGACAGCGGATCGGTGACCATCGGGGGCCGCGATGTGACCACGCTCACGCCTGCCCAGCGGGATGTGGCGATGGTGTTCCAGCAGTATTCGCTCTATCCGCATCTGACGGTGCGCCAGAACCTTGAGTTTCCTTTGAAGTCTCCGATCCTAAAGACCCCTCAGGCAGAGATTGACCGCAAGGTAGGCGCGGTCGCGGAGGTCCTGCAAATCAGTCACAAGCTTGACAACAAGGCCACCGCCTTGTCGGGGGGCGAGATGCAGCGCGTTTCGATTGGGCGGGCGTTGGTTCGGGAACCGTCGGTCTATCTGATGGACGAGCCGCTAAGTTCGCTTGATGCGAAACTGCGTTCTGACCTGCGTATCGAGTTGAAAAGCATTCAGGCCGATTCAGGTGCAACCATGCTTTATGTGACCCATGACCAAACCGAAGCCATGACCATGGCCACGCATGTGGGGGTACTGGACAGCGGCAAGCTGGTCCAATTCGGTAGCCCGCGCGAGATATATGAAAACCCCGTGAGCGTGTATGCCGCCAGCCGTCTGGGTCAGCCGCGCATCAATGTGTTGCCGTCAGACGTGTTCGGTGGGGCTCCGCGCGGGGCGGCCCAGATCGGTCTGCGCCCCGAGCAGATCTTGCAGGGCGAGGGCGAGGACAGTTTTGTGCAGCGGGTTGAGCACCTTGGTGACCAGACGCGCCTGCATCTGAAGTTCAAGTCGCACGACCTGATCACGGTTACGGATGCCCATACGACGCTCAAGGAAGGCGACATCATCCAGATCCGCCCGAACAACCCCTTCTTTTTTGACGCCTCTGGCGCTCGCATATCCTAGGAGATCCACCATGAAACATTTTATCAATGAAAAGCACGACATGGTGACCGAAGCGATCGACGGCACGATTGCGGCTTCGGGGGGCAAGCTGACGCGGTTGGATGGCTATCCGCATATCCGCGTGGTGGTGCGGTCCGATTGGGACAAATCCAAGGTTGCGCTGGTTTCGGGCGGCGGTTCGGGCCACGAACCTGCCCACGCGGGCTTTGTGGGCGAGGGCATGTTGACGGCAGCGGTCTGCGGCGACGTGTTTGCCTCGCCTTCGGTGGATGCTGTTCTGGCGGCGATCCTTGCGGTGACCGGGCCGGCGGGGTGTCTGCTTATCGTCAAGAATTACACGGGCGACCGGCTGAACTTTGGTCTGGCGGCGGAGCGGGCGCGGGCCTTTGGCCACAAGGTCAGCGTGGTGATCGTGGATGATGATGTCGCCTTGCCGAACCTGCCACAGGCGCGCGGTCTTGCGGGGACGTTGTTTGTCCACAAGATCGTGGGGGCGATGGCCGAAGGGGGGGCCAACCTAGAGGCCTGCACGATTGCCGCCAAGCGGGTGATTGCAGGCTCGCGCAGTATCGGGCTTTCGCTTGATACCTGTTCGGTTCCCGGATCGCTGAAAGAAGACCGTATTCCATTTGGCATGGCCGAGCTTGGGCTGGGTATTCATGGCGAAGCTGGTGTGGCGCAAGTCGCCTCCGCGGGCGCAGCGGATGCGATTGCCAAGATGATTGAGGCTCTTGTTGCGGATATGCCAAGGACGCCACATGTGGCGCTGATCAACAACCTTGGCGGGGCGTCCTGCCTTGAAATGGCGATTCTGACCAACAATCTGCTTGGCTCGGAGATTGGCCAGTATATTCGGCTGGTCGTTGGTCCCAGCGCGATGATGACGGCGCTCGATATGCACGGATTTTCGATTTCGCTATGCGAACTCGCGGACGGAGACGAAGGGTTCCTGAAAGCGCCTGCCAAGGTGACGGGCTGGCCGGGGTGTAACAGCGTGACTACGCCTGCCGTTTTACCGCTGCCGGATGGCTTGACCCCGATCCGCGCGCCGGCGTCAGCACATGCGCCGACACGGGAATTTCTGACCGATTGCTGCAAGGTGCTGATCGCGGCCGAGAACGATCTGAACCTTCTCGATGCGAAATCCGGGGATGGGGATACAGGCTCGACTCTGGCTGGTGCGGCAAGGGCGTTGATTGATGCGATGGACCGGCTGCCCTTGGCCGATCACACGCAGCTTTACCGTGCGATCGGGCTGGAGCTGAGCCAGACCATGGGCGGATCGTCGGGGGTGCTGCTTGCGATTTTCTTTGCGGCAGCGGGGGATGCGTCATCGTCGGGGATGACGATGCGGGATGCGCTGATGGCGGGCCTTGACCGGATGCGCCAGATCGGTGGTGCCAACCCTGGCGACCGGACGATGGTCGATGCCTTGCTGCCCGCGCTGAATGCACTGAGTGCTGGTTTGCCGCAAGCGGCTGCTGCGGCGCGCAAGGGGGCGAAATACACCGCGACGCTGACATCGGCAAAGGCTGGCCGTGCGAGCTATATCAATGCCGAGCAACTGGAGGGCCATATCGATCCGGGTGCCGAGGCTGTCGCCCGTTTGTTCGAGCATCTGGCCAGCTGAAAAGGGCGACATCACGCCGAGCAATTACCTCGCCCGTTTGGGAGCTTGATCGCTATGTGGCGGGGTTTTTGATCGGTAATTGGCGTTTCCGATGACGAGAGTCTGTGCGGCACCCGCAACGACTTCTTCGTTGATTCAGGCGATGCGGTGAGCAAACCGCGAGATCCACCGTTACCTCGTCTCCATGCGCGGGATAATCCTGCAGCCGCCGACATCGCCAGCCGTGACGTCGTGGAGACTGGAATTCACAGTCTGGGTAGATGCCGATTGGCGTCAAGCTGCCGGATACAATCCGCCGCCAGAAACATTTCGCTCACTGGTTTGAACCGAAACTTCGCGCCCGTGCGACCAGTGCTTTTCGAATTCACGGCTATCCGTCCTGAATTTTCCTGTCTCAGGATAGTGGCACCACACGGATTGAGGCAGAGCCCCAAAAGGTAGCTTGTCTCAAAGCGATGTTAGCGCTAACATTTACCAGAAATAGGGAGGGAGAAAAGCATGGCCACCAGACTCGCAATCAACGGATTTGGGCGGATTGGACGTTGTGTCCTACGCGTCTTGATACATGGCCGTCCCCTGAAGTTGGCGAGCTGAGGGAATGGTCTCTCGCGTCATCCCAGTATCATCCTTTGATCTGGTCATTTTCGGGGCCACTGGCGATCTGGCACAGCGCAAGATCCTGCCGGGTCTTTTCCGCCGCTTTTCAGTTGGCCAGATGCCGAGAGACGCGCGCATCATTGCCACGGCTCGGTCAGAAATTGATACGGACATGTTCCGGGCTGATCTCAGGACAAGCCTCGCCGAGTTTGCGCCATGCATTTCGGGCGATGCGGAAATGCTGGACCAGTTCCTTGCGACGATTGTGTACATTCATCTTGATGTAATGAGCCAAGAAGGCTGGTCCGAATTGGTCGGATTGCTGCGCAGATCAGCGGTGCGCGCCTTCTATCTGTCGGTCTCCACATCCCTTTTCGGCACCATCGCATCCAGGCTGAGCAGCTATGAGGCCGTAACACCTGAGAGCCGCATCGTCGTTGAAAAACCCTTCGGAAATGACCTGGCCATTGCACGGGCACTCAACGCGGATTTGCGTCAGGGTTTCGAGGAAAGCCAAATCTATCGCATCGACCACTATCTTGGAAAAGAAACGGTGCAGAACTTGATGGCTCTGCGCTTTGCCAATGCGCTGTGGGAGCCGCTTTGGAATTCGACACACATCGACCATGTTCAGATCACCGTGGCCGAGAGTCTCGGTGTCGAGGGGCGTGGTGAGTATTACAATCGTGCCGGTGCGATGCGGGACATGGTTCAGAACCACCTCATGCAGCTCTTGTGTTTGACGGCAATGGAACCGCCGTCGAGATTTGAGCCGAACGCTGTGCGTGACGAGAAGGTAAAGGTGATCGAGGCGCTCGCACCTGCCAACCCTCAGGAAATCGTGCGGGGACAGTATCGGGACAAAGAGGGTCAGGGCAGCTACCGCGAGCATGCGGGCGATCCGACCTCGCGAACAGAGAGTTTCGTGGCGATGAAAGTTGCTATCGCCAACTGGCGATGGGCTGGAACGCCTTTCTACCTCCGCACCGGAAAGAGATTGCGCGCGCGGACTTCGGAGATCGCCGTCGTGTTTCGCGAGCCCCCGCACATGATTTTCCCCGAGATGGAAAACCGACGCAGCAATCAAATGATCATACACCTTCAGCCGGACGAGGGCATCACGCTGCACAATACCATCAAGGAGCCGGGTCCTGGTGGTTTCCGCCTTGCGGAGGTAACGTTGGACATGACCTTTGCAAATGCGCTGGGGGGCCAGACCGATTCACAGGACGCCTATGAGCGTTTGATCATGGATGTCATCCGTGGCGACCAGACGCTCTTTATGCGCGGCGACGAGGTCGAGGCGGCGTGGGCCTGGGTCGACCCTATTATCGCGCGCTGGGAAGAGGCGCGTCATGCACCCGAGCCCTATGATGCAGGCGGTTCGGGCCCCGAAGAGGCCCTGATGCTGATGCATCGGGATGGCTGGCGCTGGCGCGAGATTGGCCGAGTGGAGGACAAATGACTCTCAATTCAACCATCGAAGCCGTAACTGACCGGATCATCGCACGCAGTTCCAAGACACGCGACGCCTACCTGAAGCGCATGCGCGCGGCGCAGTCAAAGGGGCCGGCCCGGTCGCACTTGGCTTGCAGCGGTCAGGCTCATGCCTATGCCGCCGCCGAAAGCGACAAGGCGCGCTTGGTCGAGGACGTCTCAGGCAACCTCGGAATCGTAACGGCCTATAACGATATGCTCTCTGCACATCAGCCCTTCGCCACCTACCCGGACATCATCAAGCATGCTGTGCGCGAAATCGGCGGCACGGCGCAAGTTGCGGGCGGCGTACCGGCGATGTGCGATGGTGTCACTCAGGGCGAAGCCGGCATGGAGCTTAGCCTCTTCTCGCGTGACGTGATCGCGCTCGCCGCATCGGTCGCGCTCAGCCACAACACTTATGACGCGGCAGTTTTTCTGGGTGTCTGCGACAAGATCGTACCAGGCCTTTTGATCGCTGCGCAGGCCTTTGGCCATTTACCCGCTGTTTTTCTGCCCGCAGGCCCCATGACAAGTGGCTTACCCAATGACGAGAAGTCCAAGGTGCGCCAACGCTTTGCCGCTGGCGAAGTCGACCGCGCCGCGCTCATGGAAGCCGAGATGGCGGCCTATCACGGCCCAGGTACCTGCACTTTCTACGGCACGGCCAACACCAACCAGATGCTGATGGAGTTCATGGGGCTACATCTGCCGGGTGCCAGCTTTGTGACACCGAACACGCCCCTGCGCGCTGCTCTCACAGCCGAAGGCGCAAAGCGCGCACTCTCGCTCAGCGCGCTGGGTGAGAGCTATACGCCCGTCTGCGATATTCTAAGCGAAAAGGCCTTTGTAAACGGGATCGTCGGGCTTAATGCTACGGGCGGCTCGACCAACCTTCTCATTCACCTGATCGCCATGGCCCGCGCCGGCGGGATCATCCTTGATTGGGAAGATTTCTCCGATCTGTCCGAAGTCACACCGCTTATCGCGCGGGTCTATCCCAACGGGCTGGCTGACGTGAACCATTTTCACGCCGCAGGCGGGCTTGGCTACATGATCGGCGAGCTTCTCGGCGCTGGCCTTCTACATCCCGATACCAAGACAGTGGCAGGCGAGGGCCTTGAGCATTACACGACAGAGCCAAAGCTCGCCGACGGCAGATTGAGCTGGCAACCCGGCGCTCGCAAAAGTCTCGATGACAGAATCCTGCGCACCGTGGCCGACCCGTTCCAGCTCACAGGGGGGCTCGCGCGCCTCTCGGGCAATCTTGGCACAGCGGTGATGAAAGTCTCGGCGGTGGCACCCGAGCACCAGATCGTTCAAGCGCCCGTGCTGGTGTTTCATGACCAGAACGATGTGAAGGCCGCCTTCAAGGCAGGCGAGCTGACGGGCGATCTTGTGGTTGTCATGCGCTTTCAGGGGCCCAAGGCAAACGGCATGCCAGAGCTTCACAGCCTTACCCCGATCCTGTCGATCCTTCAGGGACGCGGCCAGAAGGTGGCGCTGGTCACAGATGGGCGCATGTCGGGTGCCTCAGGCAAGGTCCCCTCGGCAATCCATGTCAGCCCCGAAGCGCTTGATGGTGGCCTGATTGCCAAGCTCAAGGATGGCGATATCCTGCGCGTCGATGCCACGACGGGGGTGCTTCAATGCCTCACCGAAGGGGTGGGGGAACGCCCCGCAGCAGCACCCGATCTGAGCAGCAATCATCACGGACTTGGCCGCGAGCTTTTCGCAGCCTTCCGGCGCAGTGTCGGCACGGCCGATAAGGGCGCATCTATTTTTGGAGAGTAAACCTTGACCCTGTCCCCCAAAGACGCCAGCCGCCAGACCCGCGCACTTTGCGAACTCGCCCCGATCGTGCCTGTTCTTGTGATCAACGATGCCGCCGCCGCCCGCCCTCTGGCAGAGGCTCTTGTGGCCGGGGGCCTACCTGTTCTTGAGGTGACCCTGCGCACCCCTGCCGCGCTTGATGCGATCCGCGCCATGGCGCAGGTTAGAGGCGGTCACGTCGGCGCAGGCACATTGGTTACCCCCGATGATGTGCGCGCCGCCAAAGCCGCAGGTGCAACCTTCGGTGTCGCCCCGGGCGCTACCGAAAAGCTTCTCGCCGCCTGCGAAGCCGAAGGGTTGCCGCTCCTCCCCGGTGCGGCCACGGCAAGCGAGGCAATGGCCCTCCTGGAGCGTGGCTATGACATGCTCAAGTTCTTCCCCGCCGAGGCGTCGGGCGGCGTAGCCGCTCTCAAAGCCATCGGTGCGCCTTTGCCGCAGATTTCGTTTTGCCCTACGGGCGGGATCAACCCCGACAATGCGCCAAGCTATCTGTCGCTTTCCAATGTCGTCTGCGCCGGTGGCAGTTGGGTCGCACCTGAAGCTCTCGTCGCCATGGGCAAATGGGACGAAATCGAAGAGCTCGCCCGTGAAGCTGCCAAATTGAGAGCCGCACCCTGAGAGATATCTGGAACAGGCTGAAAGACAACCAGACCGCAAAAGCCGCGCTCTTCAGCGATGTGGTCAATATCGGCATCGGCAGCTCCAAACTTGGCCCCGCCATAGCAACGCTCTCTCTTGCACCCTATCACGACGGCCCGCGCTGTCATTTTGTCGCCAACATCGACAGCGTCGACGTTCCGCAGGCTTTGGTGCCTCACGGCCAGCGTCCTGTAAACTCAGGTGAACGACAGCATGCCCGCAATCACATCAAGCCGACACCACGGTGCTGGCGCACCGCTTACGAAAATGCTGCTCCTTGAACGAGAGCATATTGCGTCTTTCGATGGGCGCTGCGGCAGGTGAGAGCCATCAATCCTTCAGGATACTCGGATCAAGAACAGACGTTTGCGATCAACCATTCGGCAGCGATGCGCGTTTTGAGTGCTCAACAACCCGGACGTCGAAAAGGGCGCTTCATCAGTGCTTTTTCACTCTCTGCCAAAGGTCCAGTTGCGGTTGGCGTTGAACGTCAGGAGGAGCATGACGCCGGTGACGGCGACCTGCGCGGCAATGTAGGGAAGGGACAGCAAGGTGATGAGAGCGTGCATCAGGACGAAGTTCAGGATCATGGCGAAAACCGCGATAGCGAGGAATTTCGGCAGGGTTTTGCGGTGCGGGCTTTGGGCCGCAAACGTGAGACGATAGTTCAGCGCGTAGCTGACAAGAGCCCCAACCGCGGCACCGGCGGCGGAGGCAGGGGCAGGATGCGCGAGGCTGCCTTCAACAAGTGCGAGGAGGGTGAGATAGTGTGCCGCTGTCGCAACTGCGCCGACGCCCGCAAAGCTGAGGAACTGGCGGCTCATGGCGTGCCGTCACCGCCGAGAACGCCGATCAGGGCGGCCTGAAGATTTTCGAGCGCGAGGGGAGAGAATGTAAAGGTCACTTCGTTTTGCCCGACTGAAAGATCGACCGCACGAAAGAGGCCGTCCTGAATCACAAGGGGCACCGGCACACCGTTGGCAGTAGCGGTCCATCCGGGATAAGCGAAATCATGCAGCACCAAGCGGCAAGGAGACGTGCATTTGGCGCTGACCTCTACCACGACATTCGTGTAGCGGTTGATGCGGGGTTGTGGGCCAGGTGTAGCCCCAGCATCGGTTGCGGGCAGGAGAACGGCACGAGGCTTTGCATTGCGATTTTCATATAGGTGGAAATTCTGGTCAAGATAGGGAATGACGGCAACCTCTTGCAGCGCATCTTGTGGAAGGGTGCGGTCAATCTTTTCCACTGGCTTGCCGGTCATGATATACCGCAGTCCCAACTGGTCGGCCATCACACTGTCATATGACGTCATAGCTGTTCCGAACCTGCGGTTGGCCGATGCATTGTTCTGGTGCTTGGGTGCTATAAGGCTGTCAAATGCCCTGAGGCGGATAGGGTTATAGCCGAGCAGCGCCTCTATCCCCGCTGCCTGACCGATGTTCTGGGATGAGGCACCAAGGCCAATCGTTTCTACCCGCCACGGTGCGCCGCTCGGGTCGGTTGCTTTCGAGAGCGCTGCGAGGCGCGCGATGTGATCGTAGGCGGCAGGGGTTTCCAGCTGATCGTAAAATTGCGGAAGACTGGCGTTCAGCCTGATGTTGCTATGGGCCGTGATCAGATCAGCGGCGCTAATCAAAAGGATTGCTGCGAGGAGAAATCGCTGCAAGGGTCCCCGCACCCGGACCGCCATGATGAGCAATGCGAGGAGAATTGCACTATAGGCAAGGGCGCGTGCGGCGGGCAGACCAAGATCGGCCAGGTGTCCCTGTTTCGCCCCGAGGAGGCCAACAAACACGGCCCCGCTGATGGTCAGGACCAACACCGCGAGACTGCCGACGGTACTCAGACGCGACGGCGCACGCAGCATGTCGTTCATCAGCGCCCCTGTCAAAAGCGCCGCTGAGGCCCCGAAGAGGAAGAGCGCATCGGCAGGGCGTCGAAAGAGGTCGATCCCCGGCACGGTGTCATAAAGCCATTCAAAGACGGGCGTGTAATGCCCCAGCGCATAGATCAGGAAGAGAATTGCCAGCAGCGTAAAGACCAGCGTCTCACGCCGCCAGAGACGCCCTGCGCCGATCCCGTGCCAGAGAATCAGCACGAGCGCCAGCGCGCCGACGTACCCATGAAGCATGCCGCGATGCACGAAGAACTGCCCGCCCCACGCATGGCTCGCCGGGCCCCAATAGGCCCCGGCGCGGTCAAGCGGGCCGAAGATGTCGACCATGAACAGCGTCGCCAGCGCGGCGGGGTGCAGGGACTGAAGGCTTGCGCCCTCATAATCGAAGCTGGGCCTGTTGCTGATCTCAGCCAGTTGCAGGAGAAGAAGTATCGGGATCGCCGCGAGGCAAAGCGCTGTGATGCCGCCGAGGATCACCGGCGTCTGATGGCGAAGCGGCACCGTTTGACCCGATCCCGGCCAGCTTCGGCTGAGCCAGTAGAACCCGAGGAACCACGCCGCAAGATACGCCACGTGATTGCGGTCGATCAGCATCAACCCCAGCGCCACGCCAAAGGCGATGCCCCGCCAGATGCCACCGTGGGTTAGCACCGCTTCCAGCCTCCAGAGGCAAACTGCGAGCCACATCATGCTGACGGTCATCAGAAGGTGTTCGAGCCGGACGGTTAGCGCGCCTGACAGCATAAAGCAGATGGCGGCAGCAGCGCCCGCCTCAACTCGCCAGCCACGCAGGCGGGCAAAGCCGAGAATGGCGAGGCCCATCACAAGCAGATGCAGAAGGTGAATCGCGTCTACCAGCCGCATTGAGGGGGCAGGACCGGCGAGAACGGCGGGCCAGAAGCTGGGTGTGAAAATTACTGATTGTGGGTCAGCGACCATGGGAAAGCCGCCGAAATGATAGGGGCTCCAGAGCGGGCTTTCGCCGCTGTGCCAGGCGAGGGCGAGGAAGCGGACCATGGGGTAGAAATGGTTCTTCGCGTCATGGGGGATGATCTGGCCACCGCCAAGCCACGGCCAGCAAAACACAAGCCATGCCGTTGCGACGAAGACCGCCGCGAGGCTGTAGCCGCCCTGCGGGAACGGGTCAGGACGGATCAAGAGACGAACGTGTCCAGCCCGCGCGACGGAGCTTTGGACGGGGCGACGACAGATGGTGGCATCTGGAGGGGTGTCTGCGGCATGTAGGGACGCTGATCAAAGCCGATGCGCTCCTGCACGAGAAACATCGGGCGTTGCTTTACCTCTGCGAAAATACGGCTGACATATTCGCCCATGATGCCGAGCCCCAGCAACTGAACACCAGAGAGGAAACAGACCGCAACCATCAGCGAGGCATAGCCGGGCACGTCGATTCCGAAGGCGAGCTTTTGCACGAAGATCACTGCACCGTAGAGCGTGGAGGCGAAGGCGAGCAGGAGGCCGATATAGGTCCAGACTTTAAGCGGAAGGGAGCCGAAGGCCGTCATGGCATCCATCGCGAAGCGGGCCAGTTTTAGCAGCGGCCAGCCGGACTGGCCATGAGCACGCGGCGCGACATCGAAAGGCACCGCCTTACGCCGAAACCCGACCCAAGCATAAAGCCCCTTTGTGAACCTTCCGCGCTCGGGCAATTGCATCAGAGCATCGACGACCTTGCGGTCGAGGAGGATGAAATCGCCCGCCCCCTCCATCAGTTTGACATCGCAGATCAGGCCAAAGACACGATAGAAGCTACGCGCCAGAAAACGGCGCATCCAGCTTTCATCCTGGCGAGAGTTGCGTTTGGCATAGACAATGTCGGCACCAAGGCTCCATTCTTTTATCATCGCGTCGATGGTCTCGGGCGGGTGTTGAAGATCGACGTCAATCTGGATCACGAGATCGCCTACGGCATGGGACAGACCTGCATTCAGCGCCGCTTCCTTGCCGAAATTTCGGCTGAGGCGGATCAGCTTGATACGGGCATCCAGTGCACACTGCTCCGCCACGCACACCGGTGTCTTATCGGCGCTGCCATCATCAACGAAAATGATTTCGCATGCAGCGCGCGTTCTGTCGAGACAGGGAAGCAGGCGGTCGAGAAAGGCACGGATATTCCCCGCTTCATTATAAGCTGGCACGACGACAGAGAGTGACGCGGCACTGCGTGCGCTGCCGTTCTGGTTGGCGGGTGTTGTATCGATCAGGGGGATGTCCTGTTCGAATACAAACTCGTTGTCGTTCATAATATTCCCCCCGACATAACCAGACGAAGCCCGATATCAGAACGTTTATATGCATAATGGAGCGAAGGGTTTATAGGGTAACTTCACTTCAGCGGATCACAAGTCAGTGTCCAAAGGTGTTCGGTGTTAAGGCAGGTATCATGGACAAGATTATTGAAACACCGATGACCTGGGGCGGGCGCATTCATCTTTGTGCTGATGATTTCGGTTTGAACGCGGCGGTCGATGAGGGGATTCTGGACCTCGTGCACCTTGGTCGGCTGACGGCAGTCAGCTGCATGGCGGGGGGAGTGGAAATTGCGCGGGACATCCCCCGGTTACTGGCTGCGGTCAGCGATGCGCCCCGGCCCGTTCAGATCGGGCTCCACGTGACTTTGACTGAGTATACCACGTTGGGGCCGATCCGCGGCCTTGCGCCTGAGTGCGCCCTGCCGGGGATTGGGACGGTGATGAGGCAGGCATATTTGCGCCGATTGGATGTGCCCGCTATCCGGATGGAGATTGACCGGCAGATGGCCTGCCTTTCTGCGCTGATGGGCCGGGTGCCCGATTTCGTGGATGGCCATCAACATGTGCATCTTCTTCCGGGAATACGCGATGCGGTGGCGGCAAGCTGGAAGGACTGGAACGTGCGGCCGGGCTGGGTCCGGTATTGCGGCGCGCCGGAGCGAGACCTCGCCCGGCTGCCGTCGGCCCAGTTCAAATCCCGCGTGCTAAGCCTGATGAGCCGTGCCGCCGCGCCCTCGCATGATGAAGCCGGCATGGTGACGAATCCACGCTTTTTCGGCGTGACGGAATTCTCGCCAGAGGTGCCTTTTGGCCCCCGGATGCGCCGTTGGCTGTCGCTAGCGAACAGCGGCGAGAGCGGCGCGCTCATCATGTGCCATCCGGGACGGGCATCGGCGCCCGCAGCAGGTGATCCGCCTGACCCGATCCATCTCCATCGCCCACAGGAGCTTGCCTATCTCGCGTCCGAAGCTTTCTTGACGGATCTCGCCGAGACAGGTGTTGCGACGCGATTTGGTCTTTGAGAGGCGGCGCGGAAACTGTGTTTGCCATGTTTGTGGAGTGTCACTGAGCACTGACCCGGCATTTTCATCCAGATCTGAGCCACCCAGTCGTAATGATCTTCTGATTATGATGGCGTCAATACTGTTGCCTCTTTTCGCTTATTCTTTGCTGTTTCGGTGCTGGCCTTGAAACGGTAGCTGCCAATTCCTGTCTCGAAGATGTGGCAGCGATGGGTGAGATGCTCGGAGGGGCCGATATCGCGTTTTTCGTATCCATCCTAGTCTCAGGACCCGTCTACACCGCAATGCTCATTCTGCGTCCGGGGCCTGCGTATCTTCTTGGGCCAAATGGTGCAGTCTTCGGAATGTCGCACGGCGAGGGCGAAAAAGCGTTTCCGCCCACTGTTCAGGCTGAAGGTTGAGGTCTGGCAAGGTATTCAAGCAAGCGCGCTCGGGTAACGCCCGCCCGAGCGCCAAGCCTGTGGCGGTCTGCAACATCGCCCTTTGCTCTAGGGCTCACTCTCAGTTCGCGGACGCGCTGGATCATCGCCAAAAACATGATTGAGATCGACAAACACAGACAGGAGTTGCAAACATGATCATCAAACGACTTGAATAGGGTCTGTCGCAAAGTTTCAGTCAAGTTGAGATCAGGCTTGCGCTGGACATAATCATGCTGCGAGATGGACGACCCGCTGCAATGCGATCATGTCTTTGCTCTTGAATTGCCCTTTGCGGGTCATGTTGGCGTCTTTATCCCGGCGAGAGTGGCAGAGGCCGAATAGCCGGCTTTCGCAAGCCTCTTCTTCTATTTAAGCCGCTGAGCGCCTTGAAGTCTGTGACTATCCGACTGCTCAAGGAAATCAACAAAGTGTTGGGTCGGGAGGCGCAGGTTTTCAGATGCCCAGACGGCCTCCGTGACCATGACGTCGTCGATGTCAGAGATCGGCAAGGGCACCAAACCACCAGTGGCGAAGTCGTAGATGCTTTCGGTCAAGATGGTGATGCCCATTCCGCAGGACACAAGACCAAGAATTCCAACCGAGTTGAAAGCCTCCTGCACGATGCGCGGCTGAAAGCCAGCCTTGCGGCAATGCGGAAAGAGATAGTCGTAGAAATGCGCCCAGGCCTCGGTCGGCCCATGCACGAAATCCTCATCAGCCAGATCGGCCAGCTCAACAGAGGCACGCGATGCCAGGCGATGGCCTTCGGGCACGATGCAGATCGGACGGTCGGTTTGCACGACGCGGCTTCGAAATCCTGGTTGCCGCACCGGCCCGGTAACAAATCCAATATCGAGCTTGTCGTCCCTCAACTGCTGAAGTTGTGCAGCAGTAACCCCGTGATGCGGGCGCACGGTGATGCCGGGGTGCCTTTGATGAAACTGCTTGAGCAATTCGGGCAGCGCATCGGCGATCGCGAAATCAGTATAGCCCACCCGCAGCGCACCGGCCTCGCCGATGCTGACCCGGCGCGTCAGATCGATGGTGGCCTCCACTCCGTTTAGCACGCGCTGACCGCCCTCGCGAAAGGCGCGGCCCGCATCGGTCAGGCGCACGAAGTTCTGTGAACGGTCGAACAACGTAACCTGCAACTCCGCCTCAAGGTGCTGGATCGTGCGGGTGAGGGCGGGTTGCGATATGTGAAGATGTTCCGAGGCGCGTCGGAAATTCAAGTCCTCAGCAAGGACCAGAAAATAGCGGATATGGCGCAGACCGATTTTCATGATACCTTTTATGCATCAGAAACTAATCAATTGATATTATACTTGCAGGTCTAGCCCGGCTACCCTGATTGGATAACAAAAACAAAAATTCCATATGCAACCGGGAGCGATCATGTCACATTCACCCTTTAAGATCTTCGCCGGGCCACTTGCGGCCCTGACCGTTGTCGCGGGCACGGCCTCGGCGCAAGACGTCACCATCAATCTCGGCTATGCGGCCTCCGAGACCAGCACCTATGCCGTGCTCGCCGACAAGTTCGAGGAGCTGGTTGAGGAATATACCGAAGGCAGCGTTGACGTGAAGGTGCGCTGCTGCGGCCAGCTCATGGGCGAGGACGAGGCATTCAAGGCGATGCAGCTTGGAACCGTGGATATGTTCGTTATCACCGGTAACAACATCTCACCGCATTTTCCGCTGATGGACGCGTTCGTTCTGCCCTACATCTTTCAAAACAAGGAGCATGCTTACCGCGTGCTCGAAGGTGAGGTTGGGCGCGATTTCGCCGCGCAGCTTCAGGCCGCGACAAACGTGCATCTGCTGACCTACGGTTTTGTTGGGGATCGCGATTTCTACAATTCCAGAAGTCCAATCGCCTCGGTCGAGGACATGGCGGGGCTCAAGGTGCGTGTCCCCAAGAACCAGGTGATGATCGACACCTACGAGGAATTTGGCGCGGCACCCATTCCGCTGCCTTGGGCCGACACGCCAACTGCGCTTCAGACCGGCACGGTTGAAGGGGCGGATAACGGCACCTCATTCATCAAATCGCAGAAGTTCTACGAGATCATGCCCTATTTCACGGTTCTGGAGCATTTCACCTATTTCTCGCCGCTCTTCGCCAGCGACCGCGTGATGAACAAGCTCGATGAGGCGCAGCGCGACGCGGTGATGCGGGCGGCCGCCGAGGCGGGTGTTTATCACCGCAAGGAAATGGCAGCGCAGACCGACGAAATCCGCGCCTTCCTGACGGGCGAGGGCGGCATGGAAACAACCAACGTCGACCGCTCTGGCTTTATCGAGGCGGGACTGCGCGTGCAGGATCGCTATGCCGCCGACAAAGGGGATGACTTCATTGCCCTTGTGAATGCTATCCGCACGGAAGCCGAGTAACTCATTCTGAACCACCGCACGGGGGGCAGCGCTACCCCGTGCCATTTTACACCTTCAAGGCGGAGGCGGGGCCATGCTGTCCAAGCTAGACAGGTATTTCGAAGAGGTGATTTGCACGATCTGCCTGACGGTTGTGGTGGGGTCTGTCCTGCTTCAGGTCATCTTGCGCTACTTCTTTTCGACCGCCGCCGCCTGGGCCGAGGAAACCGCGGTCTACGGCATGATCTTTGCGGTCTATCTCGGGGCCACGATGGCGGTCCGCGAACGCGCGCATATCCGCATCACCCTGTTGGTTAGCCGCCTGCCGCGCGCCTTGCAGGTAGGGGCCGTGGTACTGGCCGATGCGCTCTGGGCCGGCTTCGTGATTTTCATGATCTTGCAGACGACGATCTATACGCAGCTTTTGTTCAACGTCACCTACATGACCCCCGGTTTGGGGATCGAGCAGCGATGGGTGCAGATGATCATCCCGATGGCGTTCGGCCTCATGCTTTTTCGTATCCTGCAAGTTTATTGGCGGTGGGGGCGTGACGGCTGGAAGGATCTGCCGCTATGAATGGCCCCCTTGTCATGGCTGCGGCCTTCGTCTTTGCGATGGCGATCGGCGTGCCCATTCCCTTCGCCGCCGGGCTGGCCACGGTCGCAGGCCTGCTGATCGCGGACATTCCCCTCACCCTGATGGCGCAGGCGGCCTGGACAGCGTTCGAGCCGTTTCCGCTGGTGACCATCCCGCTCTTCATCCTTGCGGGACAGTTGATGGAACAGGGCGGCATGTCGGAAAAGCTGGTCACCATCGCAAAGCGCCTTGTGGGCGCCTACAAGGGCGGCATGGGGCTGGTGACGGTGGTGGCCTGCATGTTTTTCGCCGCGCTCTCGGGGTCTGGTCCCGCGACCACCGCCGCTATCGGCTCGATCACCATCCCCGCGATGCAGAAAGAGGGTTACCGCTCGCGCTTTGCCGGGGCCATCGCCGCCTCGGCGGGTGCGCTTGGCAGCATGATCCCGCCCTCCAACCTCCTGATCATCTTCGCGCTGGTCACCGATGTTTCCATTCCGCGCCTCTTTCTGGCGGGGATCCTGCCGGGTCTTATCCTGGGGCTGATGCTGATGGTCGTGGTTTTCGTCATCTCGTGGAAGAATGGCTATGGCGGCACCGAAGAGCGGTTTCGCTGGGGTCCGCTGCTCTGGGCGTTATGGGATGGCAAATGGGCGGTTTTCGCACCGATCCTGATCCTTGGTGGCATCTATGCCGGTATCTTCACCCCGTCCGAGGCGGCGGCAGTGGCAGTCGCATATGGTCTGTTTGTCGGGCTTTTCGTCTACAAGGGCCTGACATGGGTCAAGCTGCTGCACGCGTTCAAGTTCACCGCCATCGTCATTGGCACGGTGCTGTTTATCCTCGGCTCCACCAAGGCATTCGGCCAGTTGGTGACGATCTTCGACATTCCCAGCGATATCCTCACGCTGTTTCAGGGGCTGATCGCCTATCCGTGGCTGATCATGCTGTTCATCGGGATCTTCTACATCCTCGTCGGCATGTGGCTGGAAAGCATTCCGCAGATCATCATCTTCACCGCCGTGTTCTTTCCGCTGGTGACCAGCCTCGGCATCGACCCGGTGGTGTTCGGCATCTTCACCGTAATGACCTGCGAGATCGGCTTTCTGACACCGCCCATTGGCGTCAATCTCTTCGTCGCAGCTCGGATCAGCAAAATCTCGATCGAAGATATATCTGTCGGAGTGCTGCCGCTGCTCATTCCATACATACTGATGATCCTGATACTCGTCTTTTTCTCGGATTGGGTGACCTGGCTTCCCAATCTCGTCTACGGCCCGCAACTGAGGTAAGCGCATGAATGAAGTCCCCCTAACCGGCTATACCGACCGTCTCTCGGCGCGGCCGGGCGAAGAGATCGCCTTCAAGGTCTCGTCGACCAGTGGTGGCCGCTATCGCGCATGGCTGGCCCGGTCGATCTGCGCCGATCCGAACCCAGAGGGCATGGGCATCACCGAAGAGGATGCCAGCGCGTGGTTCGCACCGCGCGACCTGCCCGCCCGGCATCAGCCGTTCTTTCCCGGCTCCTACGGCCTGAGCGACGCGGCCATCACGCTGCCCGCGCAGGGCAACGTCACTCTGTCCGCCACGATCCAACCCACGCACCTCAATGGAGGCGATCAGGCGGTTCTGTCCTGCGGTCCACTGACAATGGGGCTCAATGCAGAGGGCTGCGTTTTCGTAGCGGCGGGTGCGGCACGGGTCACGTCACCGGTGCCGCTGCCGACGCATCGCTGGGCGCAGATCGAGGTACGGCTGACGGAGGGGCGTGCCACACTTGTCCAGACAGTTCTGGGGCATCACAGCTGCGAGACGCATGAGGCAAGCGGTGCGCTGCCGCGCGCCGCGATCACGGCCCCTGTCGTTCTTGCCGCAGGTTGGGCTGATACCCGGGCGACGACTTTTTTCAACGGCAAGATCGAGGGCCCGACCATCACAGGCCCAGACGGGCTGATCGCGGTCTGGGATCTGGCCACGGCGATTCCGTCTGCCCGCGTGCCCGCGCTGACCGGACCGGCCTTGTCGCTAGTCAACTTTCCCACCCGTGCGATGACCGGCTCGCAATGGGACGCCTCCGAGATGTGCTGGCGGCACAAGCCCGAACATTACGGTGCGATCCATTTCCACGAGGACGATATCTATGATTTCGGCTGGCAGACCGATTTCACCCTGACCGTCCCTGAGGACATGCCCTCGGGCGTCTATATCATGCATATCGAGGGCGATCATGGCAGCGACGCCTTGCCGTTCTATATCTGTCCACCTCAGGGCATACGGCCCGCCGATCTCTGCGTGTTGATCCCGACCTTTACCTATGTGGTCTACGGCAACCATGCCCGGCCCGATTACGACCCGGCATGGCAGAGCCGCATGCGCGACTGGGGTGCCTATCCGCATAATCCGGCGGAATATCGCGAGTATGGCCTGTCGACCTACAACACCCATTCCGACGGGTCAGGTATTTGTCACGCTTCGCATCGGCGGCCGCTCTTCAATCTGCGGCCCGGATTTCTGACCTTCGGCGCGACGGGATGCTCTGGACTGCGGCATTTCGCGGCCGACAGCCACCTGATCAGCTGGCTGCATGCCAAGGGCCTAGAGTATGATATCGTTACAGATCACGAGTTGCATGCCGAAGGGGCTGAGGTTCTGGCGGGGTACAAGGCCGTTACCACCACCACCCACCCCGAATACCACACTGCCGAGACGCTGGACGCGCTGCGTGATTACCGCGATTCCGGCGGCAATCTGCTCTATCTGGGGGGCAACGGATTCTACTGGCGCATCGCGCGGCATACAGAGAATGACAGCCTTCTCGAAATCCGCCGGGCCGAGGACGGTATCCGCGCATGGGCCGCGGAACCGGGCGAGTATTACAACGCCTTCGATGGCACCTATGGCGGTCTTTGGCGGCGCAGTGGGCGGGCACCGCAGGCCCTCGTCGGGATCGGCTTTGCCGCGCAAGGCGAGTTTTACGGCGCACCTTATCAGCGGATGTGCTTTGATCCGAAGTTTGACTGGCTCTTCGAGGGGGTGACCGAGGATCTCTTTGGCGATTACGGGTTCAGTGGCAATGGCGCGGCGGGGTTTGAGCTTGACCATGTCGACCATCGCATCGGCTCGCCGCTGGACCACGTTTTGCTGGCACGCTCGGCAGGCGACAATCAGGCCTTCATGCTGGTCCCCGAAGAGCAGCTTACCCACCTGACCAACCTGACCGGTGGGTCCGAGGAAGACGCCAAACACGCAGATCTGATCTATTTCGACCTGCCAAAAGGTGGATCGGTCTTTTCGGTCGGGTCGATCACCTTTTGCGGCAGCTTGCCATGGAACGGCTTCGACAATGATGTCTCGCGCCTGTTGGACAATTTCCTGCGCTGTAAACTGGGGCAGCAGTAAACCCGAGTTATCCGTGTTCAAGAAGGCCCGGTGATTAAAGCCATTCAAGCGGCGACTAACTCTTGATCATCGGTTTAAAAGCCGCCCCTTCGGGCGGCTCCTTGCGTGATGCCGGCGTGTGAACAATAGGTCATCACCGAATAGTAGACACTATCGGGGCATCATGTCGCTGCCGCGTATGGCCTGAGGGCCTCAGGCGTTCAAGCCGCGCAGCGCGTATTCAGAGGAGAGGTTTCAGGACTATCGGCTGTGACGTGGTGGATACCCAGAAGGGCACGCAATGAAGGTGGCATTAGGCGGCGTGCCGTAATGCGCGGCAACGCCATTTCCCGTATCAGCCTGTCGCCGCCGTACATGGCGAGGTACTCTGCGTGGTTGTCAAACGCATCTCGTCCAGTGTAATCGACGAAGCTCTCTGTCGGAAGACCCTCCGCGAGAATGACATCGTGTTCGTCAATCTCAATGTGATAGACGGTATAGCTATTCTCTAACTCGGTGAGGGGAACGGTGACGATAGTCGTACCATTGACCAAAACGCCTGCATTCACCAACACGCCGTCGATCACCACAGCATGATCAGCCGTCAAAGTTAAGTCTGCGATGGGCAACCCTTCGCCAAGTGCGCCCGCCATGATCCGAACTGGCAGGGCATCGGGACGGCCAAATTTCGTGGACAAGGTCTGTCTGGCCAACCAGACAATTGGAACAATACGACCGGAGGCCGTCATGATCTGATCACCGACGGCGAGCTCTTCTATTGCCTTCATGCCTGACGGTGTCGCGATCCGAGAGCCTGCAAAAAAGCAATTCGGCTCTCCGGGGCTCGGCGTTTGGGTCTCAAAGGTATCTTCACCATCCGTCACGCGCGCAATGCTTTGATCCGCGCCTGCGGCTGTGACGACGTCAATGCCAACCTGATTGGCTGGATTTAATCCTGCAGCGATGATGTCGTCGCCCAGAAATGCATTCCCACCGTTCTCTTGCAAGACGATGAAATCGCCCTCGGGGTTTGCCAGGAACAAATTGACATCGGCGCTCTGGTTCATTGCGATGTCGGCAACTGCGCCTTGGCCAGTGATGTTCGACGGCATGGTCGCAGTGAGGCTGCCGTTGTTGGAGACTATCGTGTAGGTCTCTCCGGCTGCGAGGGTGGTTCCTCCCGGCACGGTGTGGGCCAACTGAGACACAAGCCCGTTATTGATATGGAAATATTGATACCCACTGATGTCGATCGAGGACGCGCTGGTGTTCACTAACTCGACATAGGCCTCGACCCCGCCATTCGCTTGACCATCGCCGTTGTAATCCGTCGTGAATGAAATCGAATGCCACTCGTTGAACGCAATACCACCGTCAAGAACATTGCTCGTGATCGCCATAAAGACCTCCAACATCTGTCAATTTAATTTGTGAAACAGCGTGCAGAGTCTTTGACAATAACACAACCGCTTATTGTGATTTCAAATCAAGGTTGCGGATACTTGGATAAAATCATCCTGGCCAGCACTGCCTGTTCGATCGGGTCAGAGCACTGTGCTGATTGATTTGGAACCCATTTTTAGATGATGTTTCAGCGGCTTATGCAAATGGCCACTTTTAGGCGACCCGCCAATCTTACGGCATGGCCAAATAGGCGAAGTTGGTGTCTTTGACATTGCTGATGATTTTGGCAAGGCACCAAATATTGAGGAAAATGTCCGTCGCCAAATGAAATGGGACATCAGACGGGTTTGAGCATGTGAGGTTCAGTTTGTTTGTGTGATTGATTATGCGGCTTGTATTTGATGTTCCAAGCGGCGTTGGCGGATGGTCTGGGTTTTGAAATTTTCCCTCTCATGCAGGATGGATTTCTCGCGGACAAAGTCTACGTGGACGAGTGTGACGTTGTTTGCACACACGTGATTGCGCTGGCCCTCATTCTGTCTCCAAACCGTCGTTTTGAGTTGGGCGAAGGTGCCCTTCAAACGCTCTTCCAAGCCGGAGGTACACCAGCCGAACACGCGCTGCCGGTCAGCGGGCTTGAACTGACCCGGCACTGGCAGTTGGCGCGGGCCGATGACGGACAGATTGTGCTGTGGCAATCCTGGCGGCGGCGTACCGGGGCCAAGGCGCTGTGGCGGTCAACACTCCGCTCTCACACGGTCATGCTTTCCCGCTCAAGACGGTCGCCCGGCCCTCAGAGGGCGCGCAAGGATCTAAGATCCTCCAGGTGACAGGACGGATTGCCGCATGGCCGGACGTGGTGATACATATCTCTTTATGGTGCAAGGTATCGCTCAGGCCGCACAGATGCGGCGGCATTCGGGTTTTCTGGTCTGGCTGGTGCTTGGCCTGATCATTCTGTGGGGCGGAGGTGCCTTGGTGCATGCACAGGCCACCCGCGTCTTTCTGAACGAGGCCGCAGGGCGCGCCGAGGGAACGCTACAGCTTGCGACGACAGCGTTGGATGGGTATCTGGAGCGGTTCGAGAGGTTGCCGCCATTGCTGGCCCGGCAACAGCCCATTCTTGATCTGGCCGAAGCCCCCGATGATCCGGCTCGGGTCGACGCCGCCAATCGTTTCTTGCGCGATGTAACCGGTGTTCTGGGCGCATCGGACATCTATTTCATGGATACCACCGGCCTGACACGCGCCGCCAGCAACTTTGATCTGCCGCGCAGCTTTGTTGGCGGCAATTTCGCATTCCGCCCCTATTTCAGCGATGCCGTGGCCTCTGGCGCTGGCAGTTTTTATGCGCTGGGAACAACGTCGCGCAAGCGGGGCTATTACTTTGGTGCCCCTGTTCGCAACGGTGACACATTGCTGGGGGTGGTCGCCCTCAAGATCGACGTGGAAAGTGTCGAGGCCGCTTGGTCCGGCGCGGATTACCATGTGATTGTGACCGATCCCAAAGGTGTCGTCTTTTTGTCCAGCAACCCGGCCTGGCGTTTTGGCATGACACGGCCCCTGACCTCTGAGGGGCAGGATCTGCTTGAAACCACGCGCCGCTATGCAGATTCACCCCTCTTCGACATCCCCCTGCGCGCGCAGACCACCGCACAGGGCCATGTCCTATGGGAAATATCCCTGTCCGCTCTACCCGGCGCGCAGGGGCAGGGCGAGTATCTTCTGGCCTCTGCCGCGATGCCCGAGGCGGATTGGACACTGACCGTCATGCAAAACACCGCGCCAGCAAGGGCGCAGGCTTTGACCTTCACGGCGGGTGCGGTTCTGGCGCTGGCGCTGATCGGGATGATGGTTGCGGTCGTGCGGCAACGCCGCGCGCGATTGCGCGACCTGCTGGTGATGCAGGCGGCGGCCAAGGTTCAGCTTGAGGCGCGGGTTGCCGAACGCACCCGCGAACTGGCTGATGTGAACGAGGCCCTTGGGGCCGAGGTTGCCGAAAGACGTCTGGTCGAGGTCAATCTGCGCCGCGCGCAGGATGATCTGGTGCAGGCGGCCAAGCTGGCGGCGTTGGGCCAGATGTCCGCAGCTCTTGGCCATGAGGTGAACCAACCTTTGGGCGCGCTGCGCAACTATGCCGAAAACGCCGTGGCGCTGTTGACCCGTGATCGCAAAGCCGAGACGCAGACCGCGCTGGAGCGTATTCTGGACATGGCGGACCGCATCAGCGCCATCGCCCGGCGGCTGCATACCTTTGGCCGCAGGCCGGGGCAGCAATTGGGCGCGGTCGATGTCACCGAAGCGATCGAGGCGGCGCAGGAAATCGCAGGCCCGCGGCTGCGTCAGGTCGGGGCTACGCTGAGCGTGGACATTGCGCCCGGCCTGTCATTGGTGCGGGCGGGACCGGTGCGGCTGCAACAGGTGCTGGTCAATCTGTTGACCAATGCCGCCGACGCGGTCGCCGACCGCGCCGAGCGGCGCATTCTGCTGACCGCCCGCGACGAGGCCGAAGCCGTCGTTCTGCGGGTCGAAGACAGTGGCACAGGCGTGCCGCCCGATATCGCGCTGCGTATCTTTGATCCTTTCTTCTCGACCAAGGGCGTGGGCAATGGCCTTGGGCTGGGTCTGTCCATCACCTACAACATCATCAAGGATTTTGACGGCGCCATTGCCTTGGTGCCCGGCACGCTTGGCGGCGCGGGCTTTGAGGTGCGGCTGATGTCGGCCCCCAAACAGGACCTTGCTGCAGAATGAGCCTTCCCGTTTTCATCCCGCGCGTGCTTATCGTCGACGATGATGCAGACCTGCGGGCCTCGACCGTGCAGGCGCTGGAAATTGCGGGCGCTGCGGTTCAGGATCTGTCCTCGGCAGAACGCGCGCTGGATTTCATCAGCTTTGGCTTTCCCGGCGTGGTGCTAAGCGACATCCGCATGCCCGGCATGGACGGGCTGACACTGATGAGCCGCATCCACGAGATCGACCGCGAGATTCCGGTGATCCTGATGACCGGGCATGGCGATGTGCAACTGGCTGTGCGCGCGATGCGCGAAGGGGCGCATGACTTCATCGAGAAACCCTTTTCCGCAAGTCAGATGACCGAGCTGGTTGCCCGTGCCCTCAGCTTCCGCCGCTTGGTGCTGGAAAACCGGGTGTTGCGCGCGGCGGTAGGGCAGGCCGATGATCTGGAGCAGCGGCTGATCGGGCGCTCGAACGCGATGATCGACCTGCGCCGCCGCATCCGCACCATTGGCCCCGCCGAAACCGATGTGCTGATCGTGGGTGAAACCGGGGCGGGCAAGGAAGTGGTCGCGCGCGCGCTGCATGATCTGTCGCCAAGGGCGCGGCGGCCTTTTGTCGTCATCGACTGCGCAGCGATCCCGGCCCCCCTGATTGAAAGCGAATTGTTCGGCCATGAACAGGGTGCCTTTGCCGGGGCTATGCGGGCCCGGACGGGCAAGTTTGAACACGCTTCGGGCGGAACCGTGCTGCTTGACGACATTGCCGCCTTGCCGCCCCCCCTTCAGGGCAAACTGCTGCGCGTGGTCGAGGATCGCGTCGTCACCCGCCTTGGCTCGAACGAGGCGTATACGCTCGATATCCGTATCATCGCTACGGCACGCGTGCCCCTGATCGGCGAAGTTGATGCGGGCCGTTTTCGCGCCGACCTTCTCTATCGTCTGAATGTCGTGACGCTGGACGTGCCCCCCTTGGCCGACCGGCGCGAGGATATCGCGCTGTTATTCCTGCGTCTCTTGGCAGAAGCTGCGGCCCGTCACCGGGTTGATACCGTACCAGAGGTTCCGCCCGCCCTTTTGGCCAACATTGCCGCCCGCGAATGGCCCGGTAACGTGCGCGAGCTGCGCAACGCAGCCGATCGCTTCGCGCTGGGTTTGGGCCTGCAAACCGATGACGAGAAAACACCCGCGCCGCAGCGCCTTGCCGACCGCGTCGCAGCCTTCGAACGGCGCGAGATCGAGGCGGTACTGGCAGCCAATGGTGGCTCCCTCAAACCCGTCTACGAGGCTCTTGGGCTTAGTCGGAAGTCGCTTTACGAAAAAATCCAGAAACTTGGAATCGACAAAACAGCCTTCATTCTGGATGCCGAGGGGCGGGATCAGGACGGATAGGCGGATTTCGTAACGCTTTTTTGGTCCAATGTCCCCTTTTACACCCATCACGCCAATTTGAGGCCCGTTATCTGCGCGGCCTCCTTTGAAATAGGTTGATGACTTTCGGAAAACCGCTTTATTGCTGCTAACCCCGCCATGAAGCAACGGCGGCGGTGCAAAAGCAAGACAACGATCACCTTGTTGAACTCTGGGAGGAGTCACATGCCATTACGTACTCTCGCGGCCCTGACGGCCGCGGCAACCATCGCATTCGGTGCAGCAGCAGGCGCACAGGATCGTTCCGATTGGCCCAACAGCATGACCATCGGCACTGCCAGCCAGGGCGGCACCTACTTCGTCTATGGCAACGGCTTTGCCAGCTATATCGCTGAAACGCTCGGCGTTGCGGCGACTGGCGAAGTGACCGGCGGCCCGGTGCAGAACGTGACACTGGTGGAAACCGGCGACCACCTGATGGGTCTGGTGACTATGGGCCCCGCCTATGATGCATGGAACGGCAAATCGGAACTGGCCCCCGGTCTGGAGCATAAGTCGATCCGTGCGCTTTTCCCGATGTATCAGACCCCGTTTCAGGTTATCGCGCTGAAATCCTCGGGGATCAACTCGGTCTCCGATCTGGCAGGCAAGCGCGTGTCGGTTGGTCCGGCAGGCGGCACACCCGGCACCTATTGGCCGTTGTTCATGCAAGCCCTCGACGTGGAAGCGACTGTATCCAATGCTGGCGCATCTGACGCCGCAGGCCAGTTGCAGGATGGTCTGATCGACGCCTTCGCCTTTGCCGCAGGCATGCCGATTTCGGCTTTTGCCGAACTGGCCGCGAGCCAGGATGTGGTGATGTTCGGCCTGAGTGAGGAAGAACTGCCCAAGGTTCTGGCCGCCTATCCGGCGATGGCCCCTCTTACGATCCCGGCGGGCACCTATGCCGGTCATGATTATGACCAGCCCACCGTCGCCCTGTGGAACTTTGCCATCGCGCATCAAGACATGCCCGAAAGCCTGGCCTATGAGATCACCAAGCTCGCCATGGGCAATTCTGACCGCATGGTCCAGATTCACGCCGCAGCAAAAGAAACGCTGAGCGAGAACTGGGACAAGAACACCTTCATGCCCTTCCACCCCGGTGCTGTACGCTATTTCGAGGAGATCGGGATCACCATTCCCGACACCCTGCGCTAAGCCGACAGTTTTAGAACGGGCGGCGGCCCGCAAGGGCCGCCAATTTTCGTCCGGGCCCCCGCTATGGGTTGGACCTCTTGCCAGAGGCAATTTTTCATGACCACGCAAACAGAAAAGGCGCAGCAGGACACGGCTGCTCAGAACCAAGCCAGCATTGCCAATGGGGTGGATGCGGAAATCTACACATCCAATCAACGCAAGCCCGTCGGTCTTGCTGCAAAGATCGCGGTGATTCTCTGTATCGCCTATACCCTGTTCCATGTGGGTGTGATGAACGGCCTGCATGACCGATTAACAGACTTGCTTGGCATCGGTTCGGTCGACCTGACAGAGCCTTGGCGATATCGTCTGATCCATGTCGGTGGCGGGCTTGCGCTTGGCTTCCTGCTGTTTTCGTCGACCCTGTTCTCGGAGGAACGGAGCGGCACCGCAGACCCGCGCCGCCTTCTGGCTGTGTTGCCGGGTGCCGCCCTTGTTGCGCTGGCCTTTGGTCAGGCCGCGCTGTTCTGGACCACCGGCATGGCCGTCGATCAGGCGGCCGCCGCCAATGCCTATTCCATGACTTTTGGCCTGCCCTTGGTTGTTGGCACCTTCTGGCTGATTGTGGTGGGTTGGTTCTGGCCCGACCGCCGACGCGCAACCTTTGATATCGCTGATTTGTTTCTGGCACTGGCCGCCATCACAGTGGCGATGTATCTGATCTATCACGCCCCCTTCTTGCGTCTGCGCGGCGGCACGGCGCTGGCAAAATCGGCCGACATGTACGCAGCCCTTGCGGGGACCGTGCTGATCCTTGAACTGGCGCGGCGTCTGGCAGGCCTAGCCCTTGTCATCATCGCGTCGATCTTCGTGCTCTATGCCTTTGTCGGGCCATGGCTGCCGGGTATTCTGGAGCATCGCGGTTATTCGATGACCCGTTTCTTCAGCTATGTGTATACAGATCAGGGTATCCTAGGGCCAACAACTGCGATTTCCTCGACCTATATCATCCTTTTCGTGGCCTTCGCCGCCTTTCTTCAAGCCAGCCGCGTCGGCGAGTATTTCGTGAACTTCGCCTTTGCCGTGGCTGGTGGTGCGCGCGGTGGTCCGGCCAAGGTGGCAGTCTTCTCTTCGGGTCTGATGGGGATGATCAATGGAACCTCGGCGGGCAACGTGGTGGCCACCGGCTCGCTGACGATCCCCCTGATGAAGCGGGTCGGCTACAAGCCGCAAACCGCCGCCAGCGTCGAGGCTGCCGCCTCTTCGGGTGGGCAGATTCTGCCGCCGATCATGGGCGCAGGGGCCTTTATCATGTCCGAAATCACGGGCATCCCCTATGCAGAGATCGTGACCGCAGCCATCATCCCGGCGATGCTCTACTTCGCCTCGATCTACTTTAACGTCGATCTAGCGGCGCAAAAGTTCGGGATGAAGGGCTTGCCCCGCTCGGAGCTGCCGCGCTTTGACAAGCTGGCCCGCCAAGCCTTTTTGTTCCTGCCGATCTTCATCCTGATCGGGGCGCTGTTCATGGGCTATTCCGTGATCCGGGCAGGGACCTTGGGGATGGCCTCGGCCGCAGTGGTGAGCTGGCTAACCCCCTATCCGATGGGCCCGCGCCAGATCCTCTTTGCCTTCGAGATCGCGGCCAAGATGACGCTGCAACTCGTGGCTGTCTGTGCCGCAGCAGGGGTGATCGTGGGTGTGATCGCCTTGACGGGGATCGGCACGCGCTTTTCTTCGATGCTGCTGGGGCTGGCCGACCAGAACCAAGCAATCGCGCTATTCTTTGCCATGATCGTGTCGATCATTCTCGGGATGGGCATGCCGACCACTGCGGCCTATGCGGTGGCGGCGAGCGTGATCGGGCCGGGTCTGGTGCAACTGGGCATCCCGCCCCTGACCGCGCATTTCTTCATCTTCTACTATGCGGTCATGTCCGCGATCACCCCGCCCGTGGCCCTTGCCGCCTATGCCGGGGCCGCGATTGCACAGTCTGACCCGATGAAGACCAGCGTGGAAAGCTTCCGCATCGGGCTTGCCGCCTTTGTGGTGCCGTTCATGTTCTTCTCGTCGCCCGCATTGCTCATGGAGGGCAGCTGGTTCGAGATTATCCATGTCGTCATCTCGGCCTTGTTCGGGATCTACCTGCTGTCCTCGGCGGTGCAGGGTTGGTTCTTTGGTCTGCTTTCGATGCCGCTGCGCGCCGTCCTGCTGATCGCTGCGCTGTCGATGATCGCCCAAGGGTGGTTCACTGACGCCATCGGCCTGAGCGTGGCCATCGGTGTCTGGCTGGTGCAAAAACGGTTTGTTGATCCCAACAAGGTGATCCGCGGCGCCGACTGATCACCGCCACATGAATGCATGGAAAGGCCGGTCCATCTGGACCGGCCTTTTCTGTCGCGCTCCCAAGCTGTTGTGCATTCCCGTCGACACGGTGCCGTAAAACGCTATGTATCGTCAAAATCTCTTCACCGAAATGGCGGGCTAAATGCACGATTTCTATTCCGACACACAATCCCGGCCAACGCGTGCCATGCGGGAAGCCGCTCTTGATATCCCGCTGGGCGACGAACGGCACGATGCAGATCCATCAACGTTGGAGCTATGCGCGCGGGTCGCTGACATGCTTGGTATGGAAGCGGCAGTTTTTCTGCCTTCGGGTACGATGTGCAACGAGATCGCGATCGCGGTGCATACCAGCCCCGGTGACGAGGTGATTTGCACCCGTGAAAGCCATATCATCTTTGCTGAAAGTGGGGGGCCAGCCGCGCTTTCGGGCGTCATGATGCATCCGGTCGATGGCAAGCGCGGAATGTTGACGCGAGAACAGCTGAGCGACGCCATCCGCCCACGCTCCGCCCATGCCCCACGCAGCCGCCTTTTGGTTGCCGAGCAGACCGCAAACCTTGCGGGCGGTGCGATTTGGCCGCTGGACCAGTTGAATACCGTGGCCTCGGCCGCGAAAGCGGCGGGGCTTGCGACACATCTCGATGGGGCACGGCTTTTGAATGCTCAGGTCGCAACCGGCATTCCCGCACGCGATTTTGCGCGCGGATTTGACAGCGCGTGGATCGCCTTCACCAAAGGGCTCGGTTGTCCGGTCGGGGCAGTGCTCGCAGGCTCAAGGGGCTTTGTGGAAGAGGCGTGGCTCCTGAAACGGCGTTGGGGCGGTGCCATGCGCCAGACTGGTGTCTTGACCGCCATGTGTCTTTATGCGCTTGATCACCATGTCGAACGCTTGGCAGAGGATCATTTGCTCGCGCAATCCATTGCCGCGCGCCTTGCGGATCTTCCGATAATTGCCAGCGTGATGCCGGTCGAGACGAACATCGTGATCGCTGATCTTGACCCACAGGCGCCGGATGCCCGTGAAACATCGCGGCTATTGCGGGAAAAGAACGTGACAGTGACCGTTGTCGGGAATAGACGCATACGTATGGTCACGCATCTCGATGTTGGGCCCATGGACGCGGACGCTCTGATATCGGCATTGGGCGCGATTTCGCGGGGCAGTTGAGTAAACTGACAGTTTCCGTGCCATGAGGGCGTCAACAGGTATCGTCGAGTGGCCGCGTTCGAAGAATGCCGCGCATGCATCGTGTCCGACCCAGCCCGTGCACCTCGCGCGGGCTTTGTCGTTTCTGATGACGCCAAAGCCATAACACCCGCAAGCCCGCTAAGACGTCTGAGCTACTCCCCATCGGTTGGACAGTATCTGGCGTAAATTAAGCTACTCTTTGCACCTGCTGATCGGGTTGGGTTTTGTCTTTTCTCAGCCAATAGAGCACGGCGGGTGGTCTTCCGCCAAGGGCCGAGTGTGGGCGTTGGTGGTTGTAGAAGGTCATCCATTTGCGGATGCCCGCCTTCGCTTCTGATCCGGTCTCCCAGGCGTGAAGGTAAACGCACTCGTATTTCAGGGTTCACCATAGCCTAACGCCAGACCACGTTGCACAACCCGTTCACAGGGGCAAAACTCAAGGTCGGAGTCTCGCTGACGCTGGATAAAAGTTGGGGGCATCGTCACAGGGGAAAGCCACGGGCGGAAGTATTTGATCCAGCCTAAGCTCGACGCAAGCACAGGATCACTCAGGAAGAAAACAACCCCAAACGCCCCGGCCCTCTAGAAATGACCTGTGCCGCTCTCGCTCAGGTGCCGCCTAGATCTATCTCTAATGCGTCAGGTTCCAGGATCGGAGCCGTCACATGGACAAGCACTCCGCCATCAGTCTCTACAACTCGTAAAATGCCGCCGATCCCCTGCACACGTTTTTGCATTCCGATCATACCCACGCTGTAATGCGGGAATTTTCGTATTTCGGGCGCTTCATTCGCTACCTGACAGGCGCTTGGCGTGACGAGGTTGAAAACTTTGATATCGAACTGACGACTGCTGATAGACAGTGTCACCTTGCTGGCCGAACTGGTCCCATGTTTCCAGGCGTTGTTCAACGCCTCGTAGACAACGCGGTAAGCGACCACCAGTTGTGGCAACGGAAGATGACAATCGGTTGGAGATATTTCCAACTCGATCGTCATGTCCCAATCCTGTTTGACAGCTTCGACAGCCTTGCACACGGCTTCGCACAACGATGCATCCTCAAGTTCGGGCAAAATCAGACCGATGGAGATATTGCGCAATTCTTGCAGCGCTTTCTGAAAGAGGTGCTGGGCTTTTTCTTGAAGAGGGTTGTCCAGCCTCTCTATATCCGCCTGCCCACGATAAAGAGCGGCAATGGACAGAAGCTGAATTGGCCCATCATGCAATTCTGCGCCGATATGGTTGAGGAGATGCTCATTGGCCTCAGAGGACCGGCGGCGAATATCTTCGGATTGCTTTAGCAATTCGCGGTTTCTCTGTGCGAGATTTTCAGTGGCACGCATACTGGCCAGCAGCTGATTTTCTTGGCGCTGGATATGCTTTTGAGCATAGAAAACCAAAGCGGCCAGAAGCAGCATGCCTAAAAACAACACGCCAAACCGCATCTGATCGATTTTCTTGAGTGTCGCCTGAATACGCGACGCCAATAAGTCAGAGCTACAATAGGCCTCGAGAACGGCGATCAGCTTGCCATCCAGAGACAGCAGCGGCATGTATACCTCATAAACAAGGTCGCCACTGACGTTATTCGTGATGTTTTCGTGAAGTTCGGTATCATTGGAGACAATAACGGTTTCGCCTTCCAGAACGCGCTGAACCGTGGGATCGAGCGTGTCGGCTGCGACATATTCTTGGTCCGAGTCGAACAGGAGCCGACCGTCTACACCCCAAAGCTTGATCTTGTTGATATAGCGCGGATTGAGATGCCGGGTGACGACATTCCGAAGCATCGTCTCCACCTCGTTCTCAAGATCACCGACAAGGGGCTGTTGGCCAAGCACCGGCAAGACAAGGCTTCTTGCCATTGCCTGTTCGACTTCGAGAGAGCTTTCAATGAGGCTTGTGGCTGCGATCTGTTTTATAGCCTTGTTCGAGATCGCCGAGATAAAGAGCACTGTAACCGCTACAAGGATCATGAACTGGGTCAGCAGGGAAAGACCGCTCCAAATATGGCGAAGGAATTGCCAAATTTTTGCAGGAAAGCCCTGGCTAGAAAGAATGTCTGTTGTGTTTACCATGGTCCGGAAACTCATTACTCGTTTCTCCTTATCCCGAAGCCTATGGTAATCAACGAATTCCGTCACCAAGTTTCGTGCCGTGTCGTGAGGAGCAAAGAGCCTCCTCTTGGTGTCATTCTTCGGTCATTGCGCGGCGGAAACTGTCACGGATCGGTTGAAGGAAGAAGTCGGCCGGTGTTCGTGAGGCGGTTTTGACATAGACCTCGACGGGCATCCCCGGCACGAGCGCCGTTCCTTCGGGCAAGGCGTCATTCTTGACGGGCAGGGCCTGAGCGAGAAAGTATTCCGCCCGGCTGTTTGGGTCTAACTGGCTGGCGGCGCCCACATGCGTGACAATGCCGAGAATCTCTGGCGTGGTCCGCTGATTAAAAGACAAGAATTTCAATCGTGCTTCTTGGCCGATGGTGATCTGGTCAATATCGGTTGGGCTGATCTGGAACTCGATCACCAAGTCGGCACCTTCCGGGACCAGTTTTACCACGGTTTCCCCGGGCGCAATGATCTGACCCACGGTGTTGACGGGCACCTCGTTCACGATTCCGGCCTCTGGCGCGCGGATCACACTACGAAACAAGCGCGTTTCCAGCGCGGTTATTTCCTGCCGCAGCTCCATGAGGCGTGGCTCGATCTCGCGCAGGCTGCGATGTGCTTCGAGCGCGGCCGTGCTTTGGATGCGGTCGATTTCCAGCGTGATCTCTTCAACTTGCGCGCTATTCTGCGCAATCAAAGAGGCGATCTCACTCTGTTCGCCCGCTAACCGGAGGGTTTCACTTTCGATCTGCATTAACTGGCTTGGCGCAAAAGAGCCGCGCTCGACCAGAGTGCGGGTACGCTCCAGCTCGACTTGTGCGAGAGAAAGCTGGCTACCAATTGAGGCTTGGCGCGACACCAGACCAGCCGTCTCGTGCTGCAGTCGTTCACGGCGAAGTCCGAGCGCCGCCCGCGTGGTCGCGCGTTCTTGTTGCGATTGCCGCAACAGCAGTGCCTCGCTGGCGAACAGCTCTTGGGTCATGGCGTCTTGCGGTTCTGAACCGCTATCAATCATGATAAGACCATCGCGTTCAGCGGCAAATCGTGCGGCCTGCGCTGACATATCCGCAAGCTGAGCACGTCGTACGGCGATGGCAGTTTCCAATTCAACCGTATCAAGGCGCATCATGATGTCGCCCGCAGCAACGCGGTCCCCCGGCTTTACCAGGATTTCCGCAAGCATCCCACCTTCCAAGTGCTGTGCCAGCCGAAGCTCCCGATCCACCTTGATTGCGCCGCGTCCGATCACGGCCGAATTGAGTTGGGCGTAGACGGCCCAACCGCCAAAACCTCCGATAAGCGCGAGACCAAGAACGCCGGCCATCAGAAGTTGACGCACGACCCCGAATTCGTCTTGGGGGCTGCGACCTGTATCGTGTTCAAATGTCGATGCGAATGTCATGAGCGCAGGCTCCATTGCTGAAATTAGAGGAACAGGTCCGGGCCGCTGTCGGCCTGAGCGCTGGTGGTGGATTGGTTTGGATCAAAGTCATCCGAGCGGTAGCTCGCGTCCAGCGTGGCATCCTGTGCCAGTCCAGTGCGAACCAGAAAGGCCTCACGCGACGCGTCGTCGTTCAGGACGTTTATGAGCCGATTAAGAGGCGCGCCAATGTCTTGCGGAAGCTGCCCTAGATTGCTGCGAAACTCATCCAAGGTCAGGTCGCGCATAAGATCCCCGATGGCCAAGTCCGTGACACGGTCTACGGTGATATCGGGCCGGTCTTGCAGGGCAATGCCCAAATCCTGAAATAGCGTTGCAAGATCATAAGACTGCGCTGTGGCGGGTGGAGTTGGATCGTTCGTTGTGTTTGGCGGTGGCGCTGAGGTGTCCTGGTCTGTACCTCTCGGTGCCAGTGGTCCGGTATCAGTTGGCAAACCGGGCCCCGAAAAAGCATCACGTCCGCCGAATGGCGCCTGAGCATTTGGCACAAGGCCAGACATGTCGACAGTGAACGGATCAGCTTCAATGCTTCCGCCGCCTTGACGATCCAGCGATGCGCCACGACCAGTTTGCCCAGAGGCCCCGAATGTGGCCAGCGTGGGCAGATCGCCAGTCGCATCCGACAAAGTATCTGCCGGGTCATTGCCATCGGCGCGCGTCGCGGTCGCAGTTTGTGCGGCTATGTCCGGCGCGCTCTCGGAACCGGGCGGCACACCTGTATCCTCCAAAGCGGTGGCATCTTCGGCAGGCGAGGCTGAGAAAAGGGTCTTGAGATAAACGGCAAAGCCAATGAAAAGAATTGCAAGGCCGCGCACGCCAAACCCTTCAGTCTGATCTTTATCCTCAAAGCTGGCCCGTGATGGCGCAGCCTCGGCATTCGAGGATGCATGGTGTGTTGTTCTGATGGCATGTGTCATGCGGGCACCGCTCCGGTCTTGCTGGCCTTGTGCTTGGCCAGATCGACCGCCGCTTGCGCTCGCACGTCACCAACGAGATCGGTGGGCGGTACGACCCGACCCGAATTGTTGCCCAACACCTCTTCCTTGGTGCCAAAGGCCACCAATTTCCCGTTTTGCACGACGGCCAGCATGTCAACAGCGGTCAATACATTCGGCCTGTGGGCTACGACAATAACGATCCCATTGCGGTCACGGATAGCCTTGATCGTATCGTTCAATGCCTTCTCGCCAGCAGCGTCCAGTGAGGCGTTTGGCTCGTCTAGAATGACCACAAACGGATTGCCATAAAGCGCCCGCGCCAGACCGATCCGTTGCCGCTGTCCTGCCGATAGCGCGGTGCCGTGGCTGCCCACTTGCGTGTCATAGCCATCGGGCATGTCCACGATCATGCGATGCACACCACTGGTGGTAGCGGCTTCGTAGACAGCGGTCGTGTTTCTGTCTTCACTGAAGCGGTTGATGTTTTCAAGAATACTGCCGTCGAACAGGCTTACCTCTTGCGGCAGATAGCCGATCAAATCGCCCCGCTTATGGGGTGCAATTTGCGATAGGCTAACCCCGTCAAAGCGGACGTTGCCACGCAATGGCTGCCAAACACCGGATAAGGCGCGCAGCAACGTAGATTTTCCACCCCCGCTGGGCCCAACGATGGCGAGAGCCTGCCCCGCCTTCAACTCAAGGCTGACATCGGCCAAAAGGATGCGCCCGGTCGCGGGCGAAGCGACCGTCAAGCCTTCGATCGTCACGTTGTCAGTGGCGCGGGGAAAATCCATCAACTGCTTCTCTTCTTCGCCCAATGCAGAAAGCGTGTCACGCAGTTGAACATACGCGTGCCGCGCACCTGCGATGCCACGCCAGTTGCCGATGACTTGGTCAATCGGTGCCAAGGCGCGGGCAGAGGCAACAGAGACTGCGATTATTGCGCCAGCAGACAACTGTCCTTGAATTGTGAAATAGGCCCCCAGCCCAAGCAGAGCAGATTGCAATATCATCCGCAGAACCCGCGAAAAGGCAGAAATGGTCGATAAAATCTCGGAGTTGCGGGCCTGAATGGCCAGATGGTCATCATTCAGCCGGTTGAACCGCCCAACGGCACGCTCGACAATCCCCATTGCAATCATGGCATCCGCGTTGCGGGCATTAGATTCTGCCGCCGTGTTTCGCGCGATCATGGACCTCTGCGCCGCCTGTGCCAGATTGCGCGAACGCAGCTCGGCAATCACGGTCAAAAGGGTCAGAACCACAGCGCCACCCAAAGCGACAGAACCCAGAACCGGATGCAGAAGAAAGACAAAGATCAGGAAGATAGGCATCCAAGGCAGGTCGAACATCGCCGCGGGTGCCGGGCTGGCCAGAAAGTTGCGCAGGGTATCCACCTGTCGACCGCGTTCAAGCGCCTCAGTCGTCGAAAACCCGTAGCGTGGCATTTCAATGGCCAACTTGTGGGTCAGCGGCGCAAGGCGACGATCCATCCGCGCGCCCAACCTGACCATGATCTTGGATCGCAAGGCATCGAAAGCCCCATGAAAGAAGAACAGACCGATTGCCAGTACCGACAAGAACGCAAGGGTCTCTATCGAACCACTGGTCAGGGCGCGGTCGTAGACTTGCATCATGTAAACAGAACCGGTTAGGGCCAGAATGTTGATCACTCCAGAGATCATGAATATCCAAAGGCCGTAGGCCTTCAGGTCGCGCCCGATCATGTGCTTGGCCTTGAGCGTCTTGCGGATGTCGGATTGGGAACGTGGTTGTGCCATGGTCTGTCCTGCTCTGTGCGGAGAGAATGGGAAGGAGCCGACCCCCGTCGGTAGAACAGGGGTCGGCGAGCCGGATCAGAGATTGAAATCGTCTGCCGAAAGACTTTGAGAGTTGCGGACTTTGAGCGTGAAGTCGGCGCTGCCGTCATCATCGAGGTGACCCGCGATGTTTGTGACACCGTCTGACAGTTCAGTCAGCACAAGACTTCCTGCGCCAATCGGATCCCCCTCGTTCATCAGCGTGAAGGATTGGTTGCCCAGTTGCCCTGTGACCGCGTCAATCCGAGACAGATCAATCCGATCGCCGGGAGCAAAGTCATGAATGAAGTCGCCATCCGCCGCCGATGCCGTGTCGAAGCGGAAGGTATCATTGCCCGCGCCGCCAGCCAGATTGTTTTCGGACTCGCCTGCGATAATGGTGTCGTTCCCGCTGCCACCGATCACATCCTCTATCGAGGAAATGCGATCAAAGGTGTTTCCGATACGGATAGAACCCAACGAGCTCAGGCTGTCCAGGGTAATCTCGGCCCTGGCGCTCAGGCCGGTGAGGTCGATGATATCCTGCCCCAAGCCCCCGAAAACAAAGTCTGTCGCGCCATCATGGTTGATCAGGAACGTATCGTTCCCATCGCCGCCGAAAAGCACATCAGACCCATTCCCGCCTTCGATGATATCATCCCCGCTTCCCGCGTCGACGACATCGTTTCCGTCACCGGCAAGGATCAGTTCGGCACCATCGGTCCCGGTGAGATCATCCGCTTCCGCCGTGCCGGAGACAAAGCTTGCTACGGATTCTGGTTGGGTGGGGTCTGTCGCTTCGTCATCCACCGTGTCGTGATTGTTTTCATCGTGATGGCTGTCGTGATCGTCGTCGTCGTCATCGTCATCATCGCCGTGCTCAACCTCACTTGCCGTCACGACCTGAGGAAGCGAGTCCGGTTCTCCGCTGAAGGTAATTGTCGATCCTTCCGCCGTTAGCGTCACAAGGCCTGTCAACTCGTCGAAACTTGCCGCATAGCTGGCCGGATCGACCCCGGCGGGTGCCTCAATGACGTCTTGCGCCCGCAGCGTGCCGACAACCATGTCATTGCCGCCCGCCGTGCGGAACAGGATGCGATGCGCCGAGTCCAGCCCCGTGATGTCGACAACGTCGTCGCCCGCGCCACCGTTTATCGTGATCGTGTTAAAAGAGAGGTTGGTCGGGCTGAAGTCACCAATGATGAGCACCTGATCATTGTCGCTGAAGAAACCACCGCCATTGGTGTTGATAACGATCTCTTCGATTTCTTGCAGTTCGGCAATGACGTTCCCATTAGCTGTCCCGTTGCGGGTGATGACGATCTCGGTTCCCGCCTCAAGGGGGCGAGCCCCGCCCAAGGCAACCCAAGCCGCTGCGGAATAGACACGATAGGTTTCCGCAAGATCCGTGCCGTTGACGACAAAAGTGTCGCCAATCAAGCTTTCCGTGCCGCCGTTTACCACATCGCGACCGTCGGCTCCCAAACCGAGAAATCCGTTGCCAGATGCATTCCACACGATCACATCATCGCCAGCCCCTGCATTGACCGTGTCGTTTCCGCCACCCGCATCGATCAGATCGCCGCCCGAACCGCCGTTCAAGGTATTTGCACCACCCGTGCCGTTGATCACGTCACCCACTACATCCGATGCCGCAGACACAACGATCGACACATTGCCGTTCAGGTCTGTCACCGTTGCAGCCACGCGCAGGATAGGTTGCGCCGCCGTCGCTGCCGCAGGTGGGGTGTAGCCAACCCCAGTAGCGCCAGGAATATCGGTCCATGTCGCCCCACCATCCAACGATGATTGCCATTGCACCGCGATACTCGCAATGCCGTCGGGGTCGGCTATGGCGGAAAGATCAACCGTGATCCCCTGAGTTTCGGTCGGGCTCTGATCCGACAGGACCGGCGCACCGGTCACAGGCGCATCGTTCAGCGCCGCCAGTTCAATGGCGATATCGCCATCAGCAAAGCGCAATACTTCGATATTGGTCAGCCGGTCGCTGCCTTCTTGTTCCAGCCGCCGTCCCGTCAGCGGATCAAGGCTCAGGTCGATTCCGGTAACGGGATCAATCAGTTCCGCGCTTGCCTGCAGATGTGTGACCGTATAGCTGCCGTCGCCGTTGTCAGTGACCTCGTAATTTTCGCGCAGGTCCCAATAGACCGCCGTGTCAATATCATCGGCTTGCCCACCATCAATGATCTCGCGGATGATAAACAACTGACCCGGTGTAAGCGTGCGGCTGAACATCAGCGACTCGACCGTCGCCCCCCCGAAAAGCAGGCTACCATCCAGACCAAACACCTGCGCCGTCATGCCCGCCGCCGTGGCGAACTCTGCGCCATTTTCGTCGCGCAAACCGATACGGACATTTAGATACCGATCGCCGTCCAGGATATCGTTGCCCGCCATGCCACGTATCAAGTCGGATCCACCGCCGCCCAGCAGAATGTCCTCGCCTGCCGCAGTGTTCAGAACCCCAACTTCAACTTCCTCGGTCGTTCCGTCGGGATGCCGGATCTCAAAGCGCTCAAGATGCGCCACCAATTCACGAAGCCCGTTGATCAGATCAACGTTCCGCTCCAACAGCGCGTTCGAGAAGCTGGCAATCGGTGCATCTGCATCTACTTGGGTCGCGTTGCCATTGGCGTCATAGGCCCCAACCACGACTTCGCGCCCCGTCAATGTGTCATCATAATTCCAACCCGAGAGACCCTCGACAAGGTCGTAACGGTCGCGAAGTATGTTGTTCTGCTGATTGACGAAAATCCCGACATTCATATCCGCATCGGCGGCATAGTTGTTGCCTTGGTAGCTGACCCAGTCAAATCCGGCCATGCCATTGTTGCGGTTGATGCCAATACCTTGCACCATGATGTCATCACCAGACTCTGCGTCGAAATCGGTGTCGTTTTCCCCCGAAAGCATAACGTCATGGCCAATCACTCGGCTGTTGAAGAAAAGCTCTGAGTTGTCGCCCGTCAGTGTGGTCATGAAACCTTGGGCTTCCATCCAGTCGTTGCCTTCATTGCCATAGACAACGCCGCCACCACCAGAGGCCGCACGGATGAAGTCGTTGCCCTCGCCGCCGAAGATGTCCTTGGCCTCGGAACCACCCGACAAGAAGTCGGACCCCGACCCGCCGAAGATCAGGTCAATGCCCATGCCGCCATTGATCACGTCATCGCCGCCTTCGCCCTTAAGGACGTCAGCATCACCGATATCAGTCCCACTATCGGTGATGATGTCATTGCCAGCGCCGCCATGAACATGATCCACGCCGAACCCACCTTCGATCCGGTCGTCACCATCGCCGCCCCAAATGCCATCGTCCCCTGCGCCGCCGACGATCGTATCATTCTCGTCAGTGCCGCCCAGAACCACATGCTCGCCCCCATGGAACTGGATAAAGTCGATATCGCCATCCCCGTCTGTATCGCGGCGGGTGACAAGAGATTGCGTGCCGGTGATGGCGGATAGAACATCTGCCTCCCGCGTCGGGTCAGCGTTCTCCAGCCCCTCGTTATACTGGCGGGACTGATCCATCTCGATGACGTAATCCGCTGTCTGAAAGGCTGCGCCGTTCACATGGAAACCCAAATCAGCAGTATTGGTGTTGCGCGCGATAAGGTCGGCGAAACTGTCACTTTCGAGCTGTGTCAGCAGGTTCATACCCTGCGTCCGGCTGAGATAGTAGAAACGATCACCCGCTTGCAGGTTCTCGATCTGCATCTCGAACACAAAGGAGAAGGTAGAGCCAAGCATCCCGCCGAATGGCATCAGGGCCTCGGCCAGACCGCCAATCCAGAAATCCACGCGGTTCAGGCCCGATTCCAGATCCGCCCAATCGCCGGTGCTGTTGAGATAATCCAGACGGTCTTCGGGTGCGCCATCCCCGCCAAACACGATTTCCCATGCGGCTTCGCGCTTTTCTTCTGTTGTTACAGCGGCCAAGACACTGGCATGGGTTCCGTAGGCGGCGATGAAATTCACGACCGATAGCGGGTTCTTTATATTGGCCGCGAAATCGGACCAACTTTCATAGGGACGCAAGAAAGTGTCATTGGTCGCCTCGAAGAACTGCCGCCGGGCCTCGTTCAGTGAGGGAATTCCGGTTTCGCGTGCCCGTGCGATGTTCAATGCTGCCAAATCCAGCGGCAGGCCGACAAGATTGTTGCGCAGCGCCGAAGTCATGAATTCGTCGATCTCATTGCCTGCCTGCGTGCTAATCCCGCGCAGAATTGCCCCAGCTGCGGCATGGGCATCAACCCCGGCTTCCGCAAACGCAATCGGGTTGAGGAACGCCTCAATCAGGCCCACCTCTTCGGGCGTTGCAACGCCTTCGGGGGACAACTGCATCAGCGGCACAGTTTCGTTCAGCATTGAATGGCCGAAGCGGTAGACGACTTGCGCGAATTCCTCAAATATCGCCCCGTCCACTTCGACTGAATTCGAAAAGACGAAAGGATCGATCTGTGGCGTCACGCTGCGCACGAATTCTTCGAAGACCAGATGCTGATAAACCATCTCTGTTGAAAAGCGTGCCGCCTGAAACAGACGCTCGCCATCCCAGACCAATGATGCCGGATCAAAGCCCGCTTCGACAGGCACCAGCAGCCACTGGTTTAGAAATGCGATGTCGATCTCGCCTGTGGCCCCCTGAGAGAGCAGCGTCTCCTGAATCTCTTCTATCTGACGGTTATGCTCTCCGTGAAAAACCGTGTGGATCGAGGTTAGCGCGATATTCTCGTTCCCGCGTCCATCGCCGACGATGTAATGCGCATCCAGCAACTCGTTGTCATAAGTGGCGTTTTGGCCAAACTCATTCGGGATGATGGGATTTCCGGCAATATCATCGGCATCCGGGGTCTTTTGCGCGGTCTCACCGGTGAAACGGTCCACGACAAAGGTTCCCGGCACTGCGTTATGCGCGATGTCATCCAAAAATGCGCGTCCTGCGGACAGACCGGACATGCCATCAATGGGACTGGCAAGATTGCCTTCGACTGGCCCATCCGCTGTCATCAGCTGGGGCAAGCCGTTTGCGCCACGCTCAAACTCGCCATACAGGTCGGTAACCAAAAGCGGCACGCTCACGGCATTCAGATCGCTCAGTTCGATCCCCAATAGGTCGCGCGCCTGCGATTTGACATCGGCCCATGTGGGCGGCCCGCCTGCCTCGCTCTCAAGCATCCGCCCGGTAGCTTGGGGGCGCCCGTCCACCATGGCGTATTCGCGCAAGAATACCTGATGCGATGGGTTTGACGTATAAAGCTGGTTCAGGTCGATCCAAGGTGTCGTCTGGTTGGCATGGTCACGGACATCATCCGCCGTACCGATCAGACCATCAGCGCCCGGGTCATTGGTGGCGCGGGTCAGCACCATGAAATTGGTGGGGCTGCCCTCGACATATAGCGGATCATCTGGGTGCAACTGGATGATGACATTTCCGTTGCCGCCTTTGCTGGTCAGGTCCAGACCGTGATCGAAGAACTGGCCAAAAATCGTCATAAAGCTATTGAAGGACGCAGTATCTCCAAGATCGGCGGCAATGTTGCGGATAAAGACGTTATCGCCGTCCATCTCGATCCCGTGGCTGGCAACCATATCCAGAACGGCCTGATCGGCGGCATCGGCGGCGGCGACAGCAGCAGCGGTCGCATCTGTGCCCGTGGGGATCGCGTCGCGCGCTGCAATGGCTTCGTCAAGTTCAGCCTGCGCCGCAGCGTCGACTGTTTCAGCTTCGGTCACTGCTGCTTGGGCTGCGTCAACATCGGCTTGGGCCGTTGCCAGCGCGTCATCGGCTCCGTCGAGCGTTGCTTGAAGCCCTGAAAGATTGGACAATTCCACGATCAGGGTCTGGTTTGCTGCGGTAAAGGCTGCGCTGGCGGCTGTGGCGGCAGTGACTGCATCCTCATGCGTGTCCTCGGCCTGAAGGAACGCGATGTTTGCATCCGATGCAACTTCTCGCGCATCGAGATAGGCCTGAAGATTTTCGGGGCTTGGATCAGCACCATAGGCCGCCAACGCGGCCGCCTCGGCCTGTTGCGCCAAGGCGCGCTGCACCGTGGCGATATTGAGGGCCGTCAATGCGGTGGCTTCTGCTTCATCTGCGGCCAGGCTATCGGCCATTGCCGCATCAGAGGCTGCCCGCGCAGTATCGACAACAGCCTGTTGCGCGGTGATCGCTGCTTGCGCGTCTGCCTGAGCAGCCAGTGCCACTGTCAGCAGGCCCTCAGCCGTGTTGAGAGCCTCTTGCGCCGCTGCCAATGCTGATCCCGCGAGTGCCAATTCTGACTCTGCGCCGTCCACCTGTTGTTGGGCCGCATCATAAAGCGCTTGATAGGCCGCCTCGGCATCCTCAACCGCTGCGCGTGCATCTCGTGCCGCTTGTTGTGCGGCCATGATCTCCCGCACGATGTTCAACTGGGCCGCACCGGTGATCCCCAAAGACGCAAGCGCCCCGGCTATCGCGGCTGGGTTGTTCAGCGATTGATCTGCCACAAGGTTCGAAATGACGCGCGGCTGAGAGTCGTAGACCGTGCCATTCGCCTGATCATAGCTGGTTGGGGCCCCGTTGCGCGGGTTCGCTTCGGCTGCATTATAGACCGGGGTCAACAGACGGGTCATGACCTCATCGGATGCACCGAAACGTTCCATGCCCGGCTGGAAATTATTGAAACTCCCATCAACAGTACGCAGGCCATAGGGGATGAGCGGGCTGGATACCAATTGTGACAATGCAGTCCCTGGATCGACACCTTCAGCAATAAGACGGGAATGATCTTCTGCGATACGGATCTGCTCGAGAATATGGGCAAGATCGTTTGTATTTAGATGGACCATGGATAAATCTCCTGATTGAGGCCCTTCGGCCACGACGGTTGGCGCTAAAGCGATTTCCGAAAACGGCGACTTTTCGCCACTTTTTGAACACGAATTTGTGTGTTGATTGTTGTGGAGCGCACGAAGCGTTACGAATCCGTAAGTCGGGCGTTTTGCTGACCAAAGGGCCGAATCGGGGCCGCACTAAAGTCTCAGTGAGCCCTATACTTTGGTCGGAAATGCGCTCTTTAGATTGAAATCTTTCGATTTCTTGCAGCTTATAGTTGTTAACCGATTGTTATTTGACCGACCCCCGCCGGGACAGCCCGTTCGGCCGGATTAGATCCGGCCGGGATATCTTTTGTGATTTTCCTATGCTTTCAGGTACTTTAGCAGACCGAAGCGCAATCTGCGGCCTGTTTCCAAAATGGAAACGATGCGTTTTCCCCTAGACCAAACTCACAAAAGATTCGCGCGATACGCGAAATGTGGCAAGAATGTGCCTTGGGGGCCTACCAGCCAGACCCAATGTGGCTCGGGGGAAAATTTATATGAAAAAATTACGTATTGTACTTGTTGATGATCATCCGATTGTTTTGTCGGGACTGGAAGATCTGATTGAGAAAACTGGGAAGTACGAGATTGTTGCAACCGGGCGTTCAGCAGAGGATGCCGTTTCAATTGCTCGCGCTCATGCCCCGGACCTATTGGTCATCGACCTGCAAATGCCGGGAGACGTCCAAGCGTCAATCATTGAAATAACGCGAAGACGAGACGCTCCTAGGTTGCTTGTCTTTACCGCTTCTAATCGGCTTGAGGATTGCAACGAAGCGATGGGCAACGGCGCTATGGGCTATGTCGTAAAGGGCAGCTCGGGGGGCGAACTGTTTCATGCTCTGGATTCGCTTGCTTTGGGCGAAGAGTATATTTCTCCCTGCATTGCGTTGAAGGTCATGCGTGATGCACGCAAACCCAAGCAACGCGCAGAGGCATCAGACAGCATAAGCCTGTCCTATCGCGAGGATCAGATTATCGCGCATCTGATGCAGGGCGCATCGAACAAAGAAATAGCCAATGAACTGCATTTGTCGGAAAAAACGGTGAAATATTACATGACGCAGATCATGCAGAAATTCAACGTCAGCAACCGACTGTCGGTGGTTATCGAGGCGCAGAAAACCGGCATTTCGCGCAGTGCTTAATTGGGTTCCCCGTAACGTTGTGTAACGGAAAGGTAGTGTCTGCGCGCTGAGTGGCGGCAGACCTGCTTTTCCGTGATTTTCTGCATAAAAGGTTTTCAACTCACCTGACCTGCGCCGTGATTGCAGTGCCACGACTTGCACGCCCCACGTCTCGTTGGCTGCCAGGTGCCGGGTGCCTGACGGCTTAATGTTTTGCAAGTGGTCACGTTAATCCATGAAACAAGCGATGTGACCAGCACCCGCAATAGCAGTTTCGCAAGGAGACACTAACACTACGACTGCGCGCGTCACTCTGTCAGTCGCGGAAACGTTTGGTGCATCATCCAATCTATGCGGGGTCACTGTCAGCAGTCCTGCGACCGCCGAGCCTGCCCCCTTTGCACCGCGCATCTCTACCTACGCGCTGCGATCATCCTGCTATGGCGGCACGGTAGAGGTCTGCGGCATCGTTGTCCGACAGATCGGCATCGTCGAGCATCAACACCGCCCCCGCCGGAATGTCGCGCGTCACGCGCACCCCATGGGCCAGACCGATGGGCAACGCCGCGCCCGCCCGGCTAAGCGGCAGCGCCTTGCCCCAGACGGTATAGCCACCCTCGCCATCCAGCACCTCGCCCGCCTTGAGCGCGCGCTTGGCAACCGAAGCCACGGTGCCGCGCATTTCGCGCGCTTGACCCGTTGGCTCATGGCGCAGGGCCGCACTCAGGACCGAGATCGACAATTCCAACCCGATCAAATGAAAGGGTTTATACATCGACGCAAAGCGCCCAGTGGAATCCGTGGGCAGGCCGTATTGCTTGAAACAGGCCGCAGCATAGTCATTGGGGGCCTCAAGCACCACATAGACGCCCCAGCGCAGATCACGGAACACAGGCCGCCCGTCGCGCTCAAGTGACGACACGGTTTCGACCATGCCGCGCCGGTCCAGTTGCCCACCCACCGCACGCGGGCGCAGCACATGCGCCAAATCGTCCACGCCGCATGGGGGAAAGCTGAGGCCGTTGTCGGGGACATCGAGACCGCAGGCATTGGCAATCGCCACCATTTCGATGGCGCTTTTGGTGCCATCGAGAAACGAGTTGAACATCTGCGGATTCATGCCCGCCGCTGCCGCCTCTTGTACGGTCAGGCCATAATGCGACCACACGTCATCGGGGGTCACGGCGTGATAGGCGGGCAGGTATTTGGTGCCCTTTCCCGCCGCTGTAACGTGAAATCCAGTGGCGCGCGCCCAATCGACCATGTCAGACACGAGCGCGGGTTGATCGCCATAGGCCATGGAATAGACCACACCCGCAGCGCGCGCCTCGGCGGCAAGCGTGGGGCCTGCCAGCACGTCGGCCTCGACATTCACCATCACCACATGCTTGCCGCCTGCAATGGCAGCGCGCGCATGAATAATCCCGGCGCGCGGGTTACCGGTGGCCTCAATCATCACATCGACATCGTCCCGGGCGGCAAGTGCTGCGCCGTCGTCAATATAGGCGGTGTTGGCGATGCGGGCCTCGTCCCAACCGACTGCGGCGCAGGCTGATTTGGCGCGGTCAGGGTCAAGATCCGCAATCGCCGTCACCTCAAGCCCCGCGATGGTCGGCACTTGGCTAAGGAACATCGAGCCGAACTTGCCCGCGCCGATAAGCCCCACCCGCACGGGATGCCCCCGTTCTGCCGCCTCAGAGGCCAGTCGCGCAAGGTTCATGTCTTGTCTCCGCTTTCATCCCAAGGGTCGCCGCATCGCGGCTGCGACCGGGGTCATTTTCCGAACTTCACTTGATCATATCGGGCAGACCCCCGACAAGCGGATTTGAAAGTGGCCTGTCCGCTATTTGATTTCGCAGACCTTTGCATGAATGCGACGGCCCGTCACGGCACAGCAGTGACGCCTGGAATATCGACGGTGCCAAAGACGCGCCCGGAGGGTCTGCCTGTTGGCGAGCCGCCCGGTGGTTCTTCGGAAATGCCCAAAGTCAGCGTTCCGCGTACCGCCGCAATCTCGGGCGGAAGCGCCAGTGCGATGCTCTCGCCATCCGGCCAAAGGCCCACGGATTGTGCCGGCTCTCCCGGACCATGCGCCCAAACCTGCAGGATGCGTCCCGAAGGTGCGGCCCCTGCGGTGCGTGTCAGAACGACCTCATCCCGTACCTTGTCTACCAATGCGATGACCCGGAAATCGCCCGCGTCCGTGGCGATTTCCGCCGCGTAGAGTGGGCCACCGGTGGGCTGTGTCTGCGGCCCCAAATCGAGCACCGCGAGCGCAACGGCAGCCGCGATAGCCCCGCCGCTCAGCACCTGCCAAAACCCAAGACGCTGCCAGAGCGATACGCGCGCAGGCTCGGGGAAGAGCCGCTGCAAAAGCGCGCCCCGCGCCCTTGCGGGCGGCGCAACCGGATCGAGATCGGCCAATGGTGCAAGCTGCCTCTCCCAGTCCAGCACCCGTGCGGCAAAGACGGGGTCAGTGGCGATGCGCATGCGCGCCGCCTCTTGTGCCTCGTCCGCGAGCAGGCCAATCGCATATTCTGCCGCCAGCATGTCATCATCATCCATGGGATCGGTCATCGGGTCATACACTCCCGCAGGGCCGCGAGCCCGCGTCTGAGCCAGGTGCGCATGGTGTTCAGGGGAATATCCGCACGCGCGGCTAATTCGGCATAGCTGAGACCGTCCAGATAAGCGCCGGTGATGGCCTGCCGCCGCTCTTGTTCCAGCTCTTCAAGGCATCGTTGAATACGTCCCGCTTCTGAGCGCGCGAGAGCCACCTGTTCGGGATTGCCCCCCGGTGCGGCGATCCCCTCGTGATACTCTTCAATATCACGGTGCTGCCGCCGCGCCCTGAGCCGGTCAATTGCGGTGTTACGCGCAATCGTGATGAGCCACGTCATCGGCGAATGCCCGGTGACACGGTAACGCCCGGCATGGGCCCATATCTTGACGTAAGCGTCCTGCATCGCGTCCTCGGCGGCATGATCCTGACCCAAGACACGGGCGCAGACCGCATAAAGTTTCGCACTCGTGGCATCATAAAGCGCCGCAAAGGCAACACGATCCCCGAGTGCACACCGGGAAATCATGTGCTCGAGATCCTCGGCTGTGTTCCCCGCACCCGTGGAAGAGCGGGGATCAGCACCGCTTGTCGCGGACCCTAGGGGCGTAGTCTTGGGATTCGTGGCGATCGTTCTGACCCAATCTCAAAAAATTTTCCACGCCCTGAAACTTCTGTTCCTGTCGAGTCGTGGCTTTCGCAAGTTGGTCCGCATTGGGCGGCCCAATGCAAGCAGAAAGGACCTAATTCATGTCGTTCAAGACCACTTTTGCCCTGACCGCCGTCGCATTCTCGCTTGGCTCTGCCGCGCAGGCCGATGACCATGCGGGTCTGCGAGGCTACGCGCTGGCTCAGGATGGCGGCACGCTTGTCACAATGGCGGACCTTGCCCAGCCCGGCACGGTCGAGACCTACGCGCTTGAAATGCCGCTGCGTGCGATTGCGTATCGCCCGGTGACCGGCCAGCTTCTGGGCTATGCGGATGGGGCGATTTACGAGGTCGATCCGGCGTCGGGGAAACTCACGGATCTGGGGGCAACCTTTATGGCGGATGCGGTGATCGCTGAGGGTGCCGTGGCATTTGATTTCAACAATCAGATCGACGCGGTGCGCGCGGTTGGGGCCGATGGTTCCAATCTGGTCTACTTTCCGCAAGGCTTTGGCGATAACGACGAGCGCGCCAACTCTGTTCGCCGCTTCACCGATGCATTCTACGTCGCGGGCGATATGTCTGCGGGGTCTGACCCCGTGATCTTTGCAAATGCCTATACCAATGCAATTGCGGGCACCAAGGCCGGGTCGACAGCACAATACGCGCTGGACGCAGGCGCGAATGCGCTGGTCACATTGGCGAACAATGCCGGTGAACTGGCAAGCGTTGGAAATCTGAGCATCGAGGGTGCAACCGTCGACGTGTCTGATTGGGGCGGCTTTGACATCGTGTCGCCTGAAGAGGGCAAGGACATGGCCTATGCTATCCTGCAAATCGAGGGTGCAGAGACGGCCGGGCTTTATGCCGTCGATCTGGGCACTGGCGCGCTCACCGAAATGGCCGACCTTGGCATGGGTGGCTTTACCGGATTTGCGGTCGCGCAGGCGCAATAGCCCCGGCATACGCCGCCTAGGGCGCGTATCTTGATGTATAAAACCCCCGGTCATCGACCGGGGGCTTTGTGCGGCTGCGTCACCGTGTTCGCGGCACCCTGTTCTTGGCAGTGCAGTGTGGATGCGATTATCGTGAAGGTCTTGTGCGGCATCCTTGATGCTCTGCGCGTGTCGCGCCTTTGCAGATCTAAGCTCAAGTATCTGATATAAATTCAGTTGTGTTTCGGCCTGCCAATCTCAACTAACGTCATAACAGACGCGCCAAGTCGCTCTTAGGTAGCACTGGTTATGTGCGGCGTTTCGCTGTCCGTAGTCTCTGTCGGGAGCACAATAGACGCTTGGAACCCGGATGCCGCCCCCGGACGCGGCGACTCCAGACAAAGCGGGCTTCCGATCCGGTTTGCGATGGCGGCAACGATGGCAAGGCCCAGCCCACTGCCATCCGCGCTTGCATGCGCCCGCTCAAACCGTGCTGTCAGGCGGTTGAGCGTCTCGCGCGGCAAAACTGGCCCCTCGTTGGCCACCACCAGCCGTCCGACTGCTGTCAGGGTCACATCGACCGGGCCGCTTGCCGCCCCGTGGCGGAGCGCATTTTCCACAAGGTTACGGCAAAGGATCGCGAAGGCATCCGGGTCGATATCCGACAGAACGGCAGTGTCTGGCAAGGTGAGCGTGATGCGCCCCGGTGTGGCCATGCGCCCCAGATCGTCTACCACCAGACGCGCGACCTCTCTCAGATCGGTGCGATGGTCCATGCGGAGCTGCCCGCCTTCGGCGCGCGCAAGCTGCATGAGGCGTTCGGAAAACCGCGTCAGGCGCTTGAGCGTCGTCTCAATCTCTGTGGCGCGCGCCTCTGTGGCGGGGTCTGATGTTTCGGCCCTTAGACGTTGCGCCTGCGCGATGGCCCCGGCGAGAGGCGTCCGTAGCTCATGCGCGGCGTTCGCCGCAAAGCTGCGTTCGGCCTCGAACGCGTCGCGCAATCTAGAGAGCAAGCCGTTCAAGGTTGCCGCCAGCGGGGCGATTTCATGCGGCAGGTCGTCGGCTGGAACCTCTGAGAGATCCCGCGCGCCGCGCGCGTCAAGTTTGCTGCGGAACCGGCGCAGAGGCGCAAGGCTGAAACGAACGGCAAGGATTATGGCGGAAAGGGCAATTGGAACCACGACCAACAGCGGCAGGCCGAGGCCCATCTGGATTTCCCGCGCGACAGAGGCGCGATGCTCCAGCGGTTCGGCCACAGTGATGCGGATCGTGTCCTGAAGTGCGGCGTCACTATAAAAGCGATGGCTGGCCGTTTCGTGAAATCCGGCCCCGGTCCAAGGTGGGAACATGGCCGCATCGGCGGCATGGGATTGCAGCAAGACACGCCCCCCGTCATCACGCACGAGATAGGTAAAGAACTCGTCATGTGCGCGGATCGGGGCCAGACGCTGTGTCACGCCTTGGTCTTCTCGCCCGATGATGTCTGTCACGGCTAGGGGCAGGATGCGTTCTGCGGTTTCGCGCAGGGCACTGTCGAACACTTCATCCATTTCGCCCCGGACGATCAGGGCCGTTACCGAGGCGGCGGCCAGCCATAAGATCGTCAGCACAAGACCAAGCGTGAGACCTAGCCGCGCCTGAAGGCTTGCGGGCCACCTCATGCTTTGCCCAAGCGGTAGCCCATGCCGCGTTCTGTCTCGATAACGGCTGCGCCCAGTTTCTTGCGCAGGCGGCTGACATGGACCTCGATCGTGTTGCTCTCGACCTCGGCGTCGAATGTATAGAGCTTTTCTTCCAACTGCGCTTTGGACAATAGCTGACCGGGCCGTGCAAGAAAGGCTTCGAACAACGCCCATTCGCGCGCGGTCAACTGGACCGGTTTGCCTTCGCGATGCACGCTGCGCGCCGCAAGGTCGATGTCCAGCAGCCCATGGGTAACGATCGGGTTCGGATTGCCGCTATAGCGCCGCGCAACAGAGCCGATGCGCGCGGATAACTCTGCCAGATCAAAGGGTTTCACCAGATAGTCATCGGCACCCGCGTTGAGCCCTTCGATCCGGTCGGAAATCTGGTCGAGCGCAGTCAGGATGATCACGGGGGTCACGTCGCCCCGCGCGCGCAAGCCTTTGAGAAAGCCGATGCCGCGCCCATCAGGCAGCATGAGGTCTAGCAGGATCAAATCATAGGATGCGCTGCGCTTTGCCTCATGTGCGGCATCTAGGCGCGTGACCCAATCGACCGACTGGCCATCGCCCGCGATCTGGTCGCGGACGGCTGCGCCCAGAACCGTGTCATCCTCGATCAGCAAGATGCGCATGCGTGTTTTTCCTTTCTACCGGGACCCGGTTCTTGGCAGGTCAGGCTGACGCAAAACTGACGTGTACAGCCAAGTCTCTTCAGGCTCCTGTCAGCTTTGTCGCGCATCTTTGCTGTCACATTAGCCGCAAATAGGAGTTTGGCCCATGAAGAAGACCATGACAATTCTGGGATTTCTCGCGGTGTTTCCGGCCGGTGCCGCGCTGGCAGATGATGACTGCTTTGTGCCGATGGCCGATTGGCAACCCCGCGATGCTGTGGCCCGCCTGGCCCAAGAGCAGGGATGGACCGTGCGCCGCATCAAGATCGACGATGGTTGCTACGAGATTGACGGTCGGGATGCGATGGGCCGACGGATCGAAGTAACGGTCCATCCGGCAACACTTGAGGTGATCGAGGTCGAATATGAGGACGAGGACGATGAGTGATGCAAAACCGCAAGCTGCAGGGCAAGCGGGCATCGGCCGTGCCGCCGAGGTCAGGGTCTGGGACCCGGTCGTGCGGCTGTTTCATTGGAGCCTTGTCACTGCGTTCGCCGTGGCATGGCTAAGCGCGGAGGATCTCGACAGGCTGCATGAAATTGTGGGCTATGTCGTCATTGGCTTGATCGTCCTGCGCGTTATCTGGGGCCTTGTCGGGGGGCGCTACGCGCGATTTTCCCAGTTTATAAAGGGCCCGCGCGCGACGATGTCCTATCTTGGCGATATCGCAAAGGGCACCGAGCGGCGCTATCTTGGCCATAACCCAGCCGGTGCGGCCATGGTGGTGGCGCTGCTGGTGACGCTGTCAGGCACGGCTGTAAGCGGTTGGCTTATGGCAGAACCGGGCCGTTTGGCATTGCTGCCCGATATGCCGCAGATTGTGGCACCCGCCTGGGCGGATGACGATGGCGCTTTCGATGGCGGGGCAGAGGACCTGCTGGAAGACGTCCATGAAACGCTGGCCAACCTGATGCTCGTGTTTGCGGCGCTGCATGTGGGAGGGGTCGTGCTGGCCTCTGTCCGGCACCGCGAAAACCTTGTTCGGGCCATGGTCACGGGGGACAAGCGCGCACCTGAGACGGGGGATGTCGCGTAAGACACACGAAACGCAATCGCTGGCTGCCGCTGCGTTTGCATAAGGCCCCGCTGTCACCGGCGGGGCGATTTTCTTGCTGACGCCAAGCTGAAGCGGAAATCTCTGCGCTGTCAGGGTGGCCTCAGGTCGGTGCGCAAGATTGGGCGCAGCAGACAAAAGGAGACCCTGCCATGAAAAAGACCCTGATTTTTCTTGTCGCCTCGACCGCGCTCACTGCCGCGATTGGCGTCCCGGCTTGGAGTGCGATGCGCGCACCTGAGGGCGAGGGCCTTTGGCCGCGCGTCGCGCTTTTTGAGGGGGGATCGCAAGCGCTGCCGCTCCTGCGCGTGAGCGATGATGATGACCGTGATGACGACGATGACCGTGATGACGACGAAGATGATGAGGACGAAGACGACGAGGATGATCGCGGTGGTGCCCGCAATCCTGCCCCCGCCAGCACAGTCGTGCCACCGCAGAACGGTCTCTTTGGCACCGGCACCCTGCCGCAAGTCAAGGTCAATTGATCCCACCCGCGGCGCGGCGAAGACAGCTGCGCCGCACGTGGAGCACCACCCCCCAATACAAGGAATTTACGGATGAAATCGAACCTCGCAACGCTCGCTCTTGCCGCCGCGCTGACACTTCCCGGATTTGCCATGGCCCGTCCGGTGACACTGACAACGACGCTAAGCACCTATGGCGGAGACGGCGCATATCTGGTGCTCTACGTCACTGATGCGTCAGGGGCCTATGCTGGCAGCCTGTGGATGGCAGGCGGAAAATCCAAATATTACGAGCATTTGAGCGATTGGTATCGCGCCACGGGTGGCGACACCGCGCAGGTCAACGGCATAACCGGTGCCAGCGTCGGAGCGGGCCGCACGCTCGAAATCACGCTTGATCTGGCGGATGCGCTTTTTGATGCGGGCTACACGCTCCACGTTGATGCCGCCGTCGAGGACATGCGCGATAGCCCCAATGAGGTGGCCGTGCCCCTGACAACGACAGGCGCGGGCACGCCGGTGCGTGGCCGTCGCTACGTGGCCAGCTTTGCCTACGATATGTGAGGAGAGGGGCCATGATCCGCGCAACCCACCGCTGGCCGGGCATCTTGGCCCTAGCGCTTCTTTGTATCTTGTCCCTGAGCGGCGCGGCGCTGTCAGTCTTTCCTGCGGCAGAGCGCCTGACCGCGCCTCAGGCAGAGGTCGGGCTGACGGTCGCCGTTCTGGCGGATCGCATTCAAGCGGCCTATCCGGGTGTCGAGCAAATCCGGCGCCCGCCTTCGGGGCGGATTACGGCCTATTGGTTCGATCAGGGCATACCCGGTGCCGCTGTGATCGACCCTGCAACCGGGCAGGGCGTGGCCTTGGCCGATCCCAACCCGGTGTTGCGGTGGCTGACCAACCTCCATCGCTCGCTCTTCCTTGGGGATGCGGGGCGCATCACCATTGCGATGGGGGCGGTGGCGATGCTGGTTCTGGCGCTCTCGGGCGTGGTGTTGGTTGTGGGGCGGGTAGGGGGCTGGCGGCGCTGGTTCGCGCGCTTGCACGGGCCGCGCGCCAATCGTCTTCATGTTGAAATCGCGCGCGTCGCCGTCACCGGCCTTGTCTTGTCATCCGGCACGGCCCTCTGGATGACGGCCTCGACGTTTGATCTGGTTCCGGACAGCGGCCCCGCACTGGCCATGCCAGCAGAGGTGAGCGGCGAGATGGGGTTTGCATTGGCCCACATCCCGGTCTTGGGTCAGACGCCAGTCACTGCGCTGCGCGAACTGAGCTTTCCCTTTCCGGGTGATGCGACGGATGTCTATACGCTCCGGACGGATCACGGCATGGGCTATCTCGATCAGGGCACCGGCGCGCTTCTCGGGTGGGAGAACCTGACCGGGTGGGCGCGTCTGTCGGAAATAATGATCATGCTGCACACGGGACGGGGTGCGGCCGGGCTGGGGCTGATCCTTGGTCTCTTGACCCTTGGGGTGCCAGCACTGGGCGTGACGGGGCTGTGGGTCTGGCTTGCAGGGCGCCGCGGGCGGCCTCGTATACGGGGCAATCAGCCCATGTCGCGCGCCGATACGATCGTCTTGGTTGGCAGCGAGGGGGGCAGCACTTGGGGGTTCGCCGCTACACTTCATGCTGCACTTACAAACGCCGGTCAGCGCGTTCATATCGGCCCGATGTCAGCTTTTGCGCCAGAGCGCTATGCTGCGGCCCAAAGGATCATCCTGCTTGCGGCGACCTATGGCGATGGCGCGGCCCCCGCCTCTGCCTCCGGGTTTCTCGCGCGGCTGCGCGCGCACAACACTGCGCCCCGTATCCCGCTCGCCGTGGTTGGCTTTGGCGACCGCAGCTTTCCAGCCTATTGTGCCTTTGCGGAAGAGGTCGCGGCGGTGGCCGATGCACAGGGCTGGCCCCAATTGGTGCCGTTCGATACGGTCAATCGCCAGTCGCCGCAGGATTTTGCCCGCTGGGGCCGCGCGCTTGGCGAGGCTTTGGGGATTGCGCTCGACCTCTTCCACCAATCCGTGCCGCCGCGAACTGAAACGCTGACTCTCGTTTCGCGTCGGGACTATGGTGCCGAGGTGCAGGCCCCAACTGCGATCCTGCGCTTTGCCCTGCCGCGCGTCTCGCTCTGGCAACGCGTGACCGGTGGGGGCTTTGCCCGGTTCGTGGCGGGTGACCTGATCGGCATCCTGCCCGAGGGCAGCACCCTGCCGCGGCTCTACTCACTCGCCTCTGCGCGGCGCGACGGATTTCTTGAGATTGTTGTCAAGAAACACCCCGGCGGCCTTTGTTCGGGGCAGCTTGCGGCACTGGAGCCGGGCGACAGGGTGCGCGCATTCCTGCGTTCCAATCCGGGCTTCCATGTCGGACAAGACCGTGTGCCGCTCATTCTGATTGGGGCCGGAACCGGCATCGGCCCGCTGGCAGGTTTTGTGCGGGGCAATGCGCGCCACCGGCCTATTCACCTCTTTTTTGGTCTGCGCCATCCCGATAGCGATTTTCTCTATGGCGATGAGATGTCTCTTTGGTTGGCGCAGCAGCGTCTGACGCGATTGGTCACGGCGGTCTCGCGCAGGGCGCGGCCCCGCTATGTACAAGACGCACTGCGGGAAGATGCGACCGAGGTTGTGCAGCTTATTCGCGATGGTGCCCGCGTCATGGTCTGCGGCGGGCGCGATATGGCGGCGGGCGTCGCGGATGCGTTGGCCGATATTTTGGCCCCGACCGGGCTTACGCCTGCGGGGCTCAAGGCGGAGGGGCGATATGTCGAAGATGTCTACTGACGGCGCGCGCAGAGCGCTTAATGGGCCGACCATGGGCACGCGGTGGTCAGCGCTTTTCTTTACGGCTCCCGGTTTTGACGCGGGCGCAATTCAGATTGCGCTGCAAGCGGCAGTCGATGAGGTGGATGCCCAGATGTCTACCTGGAAGGCGGGCAGTGACCTTATGCGTCTCAACGCAGCACCGGTGGACCAATGGGTGGCGGTTCCCGCGCGGCTGACAGAGGTGTTGCGCCTTGGTCTTGAGATCGGACGCGCCTCAGGTGGGGCCTTTGATATTGGCATGGGCGATGCGGTGAAGGCTTGGGGGTTTGGTCCGGCGGCAGCGGTGCCTGCGGGCATTCGCGCGGCGATGGCCGCTCAACGACACCCGGCGTATGAGCTGCTGGACCTTGACGGGACAAATGCCCGCAAGCGCGCGCCCATCGCTCTTGACCTAAACGGGATCGCCAAGGGCTATGGCGTGGACTGTCTGGCCGAGATCTTGCGCGATCATGGGATTGCCGATGGTCTTGTCGGGATTGACGGCGAGATGCGCGCGTTTGGCCTGCGGCCCGATGGGCAGGCGTGGACCATCGCCGTCGAAGCACCGGATCGAGCATGCCGCACGCCCCATTCCCTCCTCGCGCTTGAGAATGCCGCCGTGGCCACCTCGGGTGACTATCGCCATTGGGTTGAGGTGCAGGGGCGACGTTTGTCGCACACCATGGACCCAAAGCGCGGCGCGCCTCTGGTCACCTCGCCTGCCTCTGTCACCGTTGTGGCGCAGAGCTGTGCCGCAGCCGATGCCTGGGCGACGGCGCTGATGGTGCTTGGGCCAGAGGCTGGGGCGGAACTTGCGCGACAGCGTGGGCTTGAGGCGTTGTTTCTGTCGCGGGATGCTGCGGAAAACCTAAGAAGCGTCGGGATCGGACGCCTGTTCGCCTAAAGGCCAGTACCTCCCTTAAGAATAGAAACTGTGCAGCCAACCGCTCGCCTCTACGGCCGCAGTTTGCGATTGCTAAGGGGCCCTGTGCCAGAGTCGAATGCTCTCGCCTTTTTATCCCGCTCAAAAAATGGACAGGCTTCCGCAATATTAGGCAAAATTGCATACAAAATGCAATCGTGTGGTGATTTCTGCGTTGTGGAATCTGGTTTCTGGCCTGTGGAACGACATGGTCTGCCCATCTGCCACCGATGGAAAAGGACAGGACTATGGACAGACGCAAGTTTCTGGCGGCTACGGCCGTCGCCCCTCTGGCCGCGCCGAGCATTGCGCGGGCTCAGACCAGTTTTGCTTGGAAAATGACCAACGCTTATGGCCCCGGTTCCCCGTTCTATGTCGAGGGCCCGGGAAGCCCCAAGGATTTCTGCGACAAGGTTGCGGCGATGTCAGGTGGGCGTCTGACAATTCAACATTTTGCCGCCGGTGAACTGATCCCGGCGCTAGAAGGCTTTGACGCCGTACGTGGCGGCGCGGTCGAAATGAATGCCGCAAACGCCTATTTCTGGGCGGGTAAACTGCCTGCGGCGCAGTATTTCACGACTGTTCCCTTTGGTATGAACTTTCAGGGCATGACGGCGTGGCTCTATCACGGGGGCGGTATGGCGCTTTGGGATGAGCTTTATGAGCCGCTTGGCCTCAAGGCGCTGCCAATGGGCAATACCGGCGTGCAGATGACCGGCTGGTTCCGTGAGCCGATCGAGAGCATTGCTGATTTCAAAGACCTCAAGATGCGTATCCCCGGTCTTGCCGGCAAGGTTTATGCGGCCTTGGGTGTCGATGTGAAACTCTTGCCGGGCGGCGAGATTTTCCCGGCGCTGGAACGCGGCGTGATTGATGCGGCGGAATTTGTCGGGCCCTATCAGGATCGTCGCCTCGGGCTGCATGATGCGGCCAAATACTACTACACGACCGGCTGGCATGAACCTTCGAACGTCACCGAACTTTTGATCAACAAGGCCGCTTGGGACACGCTGCCCGCCGATCTTCAGGCGATTGTGTCTACCGCAGCCATGGCCTGCAACCTTGAAAGCCACACATGGTGCGAGGCGAATAACGCCGCAGCTCTCAAGGACCTGGTCGAGAATGAAGGCGTGATCGCCAATACCCTGCCTCAGGATGTTGTGGACGAGTTGAAGGCGGTGACGCAAAAAGTCCTCGAAGAAGGCGCTGCCGCTGATCCGGCGACCAAAAAGGTGCATGACGCCTTTATGGCGTTCAAGGCCGAGCATGACAGCTGGGCCTCGGTGTCCGAAAAGCCGCTTTACGCCTTGTGATGCAGGCGGGGATCAAACGCGTGACGGACGGGGCCTCTGGCCTCGTCCGTGCGATCGGGCATGTGGCAGCATGGAGCGCGTTGGCGCTGGTGCTTGTCGTCGCGTTCAACGTGCTGGCGCGCTACCTCTTTTCCTATGGCACCGTCGGCTTGCAAGAGGCCGAGTGGCACATCATGGCGGTGAGCGCGCTTTTTGGCATGTCTTACGGTCTCAATCAGGGGGGCGAGGTGCGGGTCGATATTTTCTATGGGTCGATGCGCCCCAAGACGCAAGCACTGGTCGATCTCGTGTCCAACATTGCGCTTTGTGTGGTTGCGCTTCTCATTGCCTGGCTCTGCATTGCGTATGTGCAATCGAGCTACGCGATCAACGAAGGCTCTCCAGATCCCGGTGGCCTTGGCTACCGCTACTTGCTCAAGGCAGCGATGCCCGTGGCCTTTTTGCTCTTGGCTTTGCAGGCGGTCGCGATGACCGGCCACGCCGCGCTCAAGCTGATGACCCCTCTCCCAGAAAGACAGGAATAGGCACGTCCAATGCCCTACACTGAAATTCTCGCGCTCTGCATGATCGGGGCGTTCTTCATTCTGTTGCTGATCGGCATGCCGGTTGCCGTGTGTCTTGGCGTGACGGGGTTTGTATTTGGTTACATGGGCTTTGGCTCCATGCTCTTCACGCTGATGCCCGCGCGCATCTTTGGGGTGATCACCAATTATACACTTCTGGCACTGCCCCTTTTCATCTTCATGGGGATCATGCTTGAAAAATCCCGAATAGCCGAAGACCTGTTGGAGGTCATAGGCTTTGCCATGGGCGGGCTGCGCGGGGGCATGGCTCTGGCCATTATCCTTGTTGGCGTCTTGATGGGCGCGGCCTCTGGCGTGGTTGGCGCGACAGTGGTCACGATGGGGCTGATCGCCCTTGGCCCGGTGATCAAGCGCGGCTACAGCGCCAGCGTGGCCGCAGGCGTGATCTGTGCCTCGGGCACACTGGGGCAGATCATTCCGCCCAGTCTGGTTCTGATCCTGCTGGCCGACATCATGGGGCAATCCGTGGGCACGCTCTTTGCGGCGGCGCTCTTTCCGGGGCTGATGCTGGCGGGGCTGTTTGTTGGCTACGTGCTCATCCTCGGGTTTCTATCGCCCAAGACCATGCCCGCCATCCCTCTGGAAGAGCGTGCCGCGATGCTGCGCGGTGAACTGGCAGGCAAATTGCTCAAGGTCGTGTTTCCACCTATCGCGTTGATCGTGCTGGTCTTGGGCTCGATTATCGGCGGTGTCGCAGCCCCGACCGAAGCCGCCTCCATGGGCGCGTTCGGCTCTATCGTGCTGGCGGCACTGGCGGGGCGGCTTAATCTCTCGATCCTGCGCGACGCAGTGCGCGCGGCCTTTGTGACCTCGGCCATGGTGTTCCTGATCTTGATTTTCGCACAGCCGTTCGGGTTGGCCTTTCGCGGGCTTGGCGGCGAACATCTGGTGCAATCGGCGTTCTCCAGCGTTCCGGGGGGGCTGGACGGCCAGATCTTTTTCCTGATGCTCTTGCTCTTCGTGCTGGGCTTCTTTCTCGAATGGATCGAGATTTCCTATATCGCCTTGCCGCTCTTTTTGCCGATTTTCATGCAATCTGGCGCGGATTTGACATGGATCGCCATTCTGGTGGCGATGAACCTGCAAACCTCGTTCCTCACGCCACCCTTTGGCTGGGCGCTGTTCTTTCTCAAGGGGGTCGCCCCGCCCGAAGTCACGACGTCGGACATCTACAAAGGCGTTTTGCCCTTTATCGGCCTTCAGCTTGCTGCGCTCAGCCTTGTCTATTTTTCACCGGGGCTGGCCACATGGCTGCCCCAAGCAATCGGATGGTGAACCATGCTTCATGCTGCCTTGGGATATAACGGCGCGGTGTCCGCGCCCCACCGGGCCGCCGCATTGGCGGGACGGGATGTGCTGCGCGACGGTGGCACAGCGATAGAGGCGATGGTCGCCGCTGCGGCGACGATTGCGGTGGTCTATCCGCATATGAACGGCATTGGCGGGGATGGCTTCTGGCTGATCAAGCAACCGGGAAAGCCACCTGTCGGCATCTTTGCGGGCGGGCAGGCGGCGGGGCTGGCGAGGCCAGAGTGGTATGCGGCGCGTGGGCATCATAAGGCAATTCCCACGCGGGGCGGTCTGGCTGCGCTGACGGTTCCCGGCACAATCGGCGGCTGGGAGGCAGCGCTTGACGTGCAAGCCACAAAGCTGCCGCTCTCGCGTCTCTTGGCGCCTGCGATTGCCTATGCTGAACGCGGCATCGCCGTAACCGGCAATCAATCGCGCACCACGGCCGAAAAGCTGGACGGGTTGCGCGACGTGCCGGGCTTTGCCGAGACCTTTCTGATCGGTGGCAAGGTGCCAGAGGCGGGCGCGCATCTGCGCCAATCGGCCCTTGCCCGAACCCTGCGCCATCTCTCTGACGAGGGGCTGCGCGCCTATTACGATGGCCCGCTGGCCCGCACCCATGCCGCCTATCTTGAGGAGAACGGCAGCCCGCTGCGCGCCGAGGATTTCAGCGCCTATGCCGCAGAGCCGGTGACCCCGCTGAGTTTGGAGACCTCTCAGGGGCGGCTCTACAACATGATCCCACCCACGCAGGGGGTCTCATCCCTGATGATCCTTGGTCTCTTTGACCGATTGGGTGTGACGACGGGTGACGGCTTTGATCACATCCACGGGCTGATCGAATCCACCAAACAGGCGTTCATCCGGCGCAATGCCGAATTGGGTGACCACACCCATATGGCGACACCGGCGCAGGAATGGCTAACAGATGCGGCGCTGGATATGCTGGCGGCACAGATCGACAGAACCAAGGCGCTGCCCTGGCCCTATGAGCCGAAAGAGGGCGATACGATCTGGATGGGGGCCTGCGACGCCGACGGCACGGTCGTCAGCTTTATTCAGTCCGTGTTTTGGGAATTCGGCTCGGGGCTCACCTGCACGGATACAGGCGTCTTCTTTCAGAACCGGGGCGCGGGATTTTCGCTGGCTCCGGGGCCGAACCAGCTCGCCCCCGGTAAGCGCCCGTTCCACACGCTTAATCCCGCCATGGCCGAATTGCATGACGGGCGGGTCATGGCCTATGGCACGATGGGTGGCGAGGGACAGCCCCAGACGCAATCCGCCGTGTTCACCCGCTATGTTCAGTTCGGCATGGGCCTGCAAGAGGCGGTGACAGCGCCCCGTTGGCTCTTGGGCAAGACCTGGGGGCAGGAGACGACATCGCTGAAGCTTGAGGATCGGTTTGATCCGAAGCTGGTTTTAGCGCTGCAAGACGCGGGCCATGAGGTTGAGATGATCCCTGCGTATTCGGATCTTGCGGGCCATGCCGGGGCTGTGGTGCTCCATCCGACTGGGTTGATCGAGGCCGCTGCCGATCCGCGTTCGGATGGGGCCGCGATCACTGATTGAGGTCTGGGGGCAGGGCAGGCCAGTGCGGGTGGGCTCAGGCTGCAACTTGCGCCGCTTGCTGCGCTCTGCCCATCTGGATGACGGTTACGCCTGTTTTTCCCAGATGAACGGCGAATCTCATCCAGTCGCCCGGATCGCTCTCAAGCCCCAGCAAGAGCACTTTGGGGGGCAACAGCCGAATGCGGGCAAGGCCAAGGGAAAAGCGCTCTGTCTGGGTCAGGTTCTTGCCGCGCTCTAGGACTGTTCCGCTCAGCCCTCCAAGACGCTTGAGCAGTGGGCCAAGCCCAACCTCGCGGGCCAGTTGCTCGAGCGTTGCATCCTCTGGGCGATGGTCGCACCCCATCAAAAGGGCGCGGCGCAACGATCCTTGCAGAACCTCTGGCGCAGTGCTGAGACACTGGACGTGGCGGCGCAGGCTGCCCCGGCTCAGATCGCGCAGGTCGATGCCCGACAGCAGGATGCGCCCCGCCGAGGGCGTATCGAGCCCAAGCAGCATATCGCGAACAGCCCGCGCATCCAGCTCGCCAATCGGTAGACAGGTTTTGGTGCCGCCTTTGGCATGCAGACTCAACATCTGCCCCGACGGCAGAGGCACATTCTCGAACGTGACATCGACAGGCCCTTTGGGCAGGCGTTGCCCGGTGCGGTAGAGATCGCGTTTCTGGCGCGAGAGCGCGGCTTGGGCCTTGGTCGCGGCGACACGAAAGGCAGCGCGGTGGTTCCAGACCCCGCCAAGATCGCGCAGGGGCGACAGCAAAAGCCCAAGCACAGCCAGTGCTGCGGCGATGTTGCCCGTGCCCAACCCGGCGCGGTGCCCCGTCAGGATGACCAGTGCCGCTGCAATCCCCGCAGCAAGATCGGGAAGCGCGTTGAGGGTTTCGGCGCTGAGGCGGTGGCGCAGGGCGGCACGGATCATCGCCTCTGTGCGCTTGTCCAGCTGGGCCAGTTCCTTGCGCCGCCGGCCTAGGCGATCAAGTTGCGGCGCCAATGGCATACGCTCGGCCATCTCTGCCGCGATCCGCGCCCTGCGCACCCGCAGGCGGCGGTGCAGAGGGATCAATCGCATCCCCCCGAGCGTGATGGCCAGCAGCGTGATCCCAAAGACCGGCACAACTGCCAAGGCAAATACCGGGTCGAGCAGCCAGAGCACGACGAGCATCGTCGGGATCAGCACGGCCCCGGCGACGAGGCGCGGCAGCCCCAACCCCAACCAGTTCCGAAAGGCGGTCATGTCGCCGACGAAACGGAGCGACACATAGCCTGCGCGCCGCTCTGCCACAGCGCTTGCGGGCATATGCGCCGCGTGCTCGAAGAGAGCGGCCCTGATCTGTCGGGCATAGTCCTGGCCAATGCCTTCGCCCAGATATCGCGCGGCGATGCGTGTCATGGCGATAATCGCCCCAGCCCCTGCAAGGACGCTCAGGCCGACAAGCGGTAGCGCGTCGCCGCCATGCATGGTTTCAAAGAGTGCACGGGTGGCAAAGGCAGCGGCCCCGGCCGCCACGCCCTGCATCAGCGTGAGCATGGCAACAAGGGCCAAGCCGCGCCCACGCCCGCGATCCAGAAGCGGGGGCAACGCCATTACGCGGCCCGCCGATCCGTACCAAATGCGCGCAAGGCAAAGACATTCGCCTCAGCCGGATCGGCCAGATCACCTTTGCGCAGGACCGGCACGCCGGTGGCGGTCTCTGCCTCGGCCACAGCCATGGGCGAACAACTGACGATGCCGGTCAATGCATCGGGGCGCAGCCCGTGACGGGCCAGTTCGGCCACCCCGCCCGCAGCCGCAACAGCATCACCGCAGGCAAAGATCACGCTCGACTGACGCGCGCGCAGCCAAGGGTCAGCGATGAGCGCGCCGGTTTCCCGTTGGAAAAGCCCATCGGCGATTTCCATGACAGCGATTTGGCAGCCTCGTTGTGCCGCATGGTCAAGCAGAAGCTCGAGTCCCGCCTTTATCCGCCCCAGGGGTTCGCGGTAGGTGGTGACCATCCCGGCATCTGTGAAATCGGCCACCCAATGTGCGCCTGTGTCGGCATATTCGTTCAAATCGCCAAAGGCGCCGGTGCCTGTGCCTTTGAGTGCGGCCACCTTGTACCCTGCGCGTCGCAGCCCCAACGAGAGCTGAGCCGTGGCCAATGTCTTGCCCGAGTTCATCGCCGTCCCGAGCACGAAGATCACGGGAATATCGCTGGCGGCAGTCGTTGGCGGCAGGGCGTAGCGCCTGAGGTTCACAGGTTTGCCCGTGGCATCGAGCAGTCGGCCAAAGGGCAGGAGGCGGGTCGCGGTCTTGATCCGCTCATTCCGAGACACCATCCGGCCGATGCAGCCGCCACCCGCCAGAAGATCGGCCCCGTTCGGGTCAATCTCGGCCAGCCCTTCGAATTGATCGGGGGCATAGCGCGCACCACAGGCCAGCACCACCATATCGCCGGGATAGATCAAGGACGGGCGCCCCGTAGAAAGCTGGACGCGCTGATGTTGTCCAAGGCTTTCGACCTGAGCCAAGATCAGGTCGCCGGGCCGGGCTGCGGCGAATGCGGTATCCAGACCGGCAATATCGGTGTGATTGACCCGCCGGGTCGAGAATGTCCATTTGGCGTCTGTCAGCGAAGAAAGCATGTCATGTGTCATGGGGGTGATCCTCAAGGAAATGAGAGTTATCAGCTTGCCACAGCAAGGGATGGCCATGTGCCGGAGGTGTTGACGCCCCAAGCCACTTTGGTTGCAAGTCCGGCGTCGCGGATCGCTTGGGCCACGTCATGGCCAACGCCGGGCAAATGCGTCAGGCTGATGTCGGGAGTGATCCCAAGGGCCTGCGCAGCCTTGCGGAAATGCGCGACATAGGTCTGCGCCCGCGCAATCCGTGTCAGACCCTGTACGCGGTCCAGTTGGGGTGTCTTGCGCAGGGCGTCGTCGCGCAAGGAATCCTCAAGGCCGATGAACACCCGAACCGACAGGCGGAGATAGGCGCTGAGGGCCTGCTGATGTCGCCGTGCCCAAGGCAGGCTTGTGGGTTCCGCGTCGATCCCAAGGCCATAGGGATAGGCCATGCTGGTGTCAGGCAGGCAATACCATCCCGCAGCCGCAAGATTGAGCTGTCCCACCCGGTGCGGATAGAGCATTGCAAAACGATGGGCGAGTTGTGCCCCACCGGAATGCCCGAACAGATCGACCGGACCGGCAAAGGCATTGTCGATCATCGCCAGATGCGACAGCATCGCCAAAAGCGCCTGATCGGGCCGCGCCGCGCGGCAAGGGCGCTGAAAATGTGGCCAGTCAGGTTCCGAGAAATGCGGCACGACCACGATGCGCCCGCGCTTTTCGGCCACTGGTGCGAACAGATCGACCAATTCATCGGCGTTACGCGAAATCCCGTGCAGAACCACCAATGGAGGAAGGCCAGATAACCCTGCCGGATTGATGACCCGCGCGGGCAAGGTGCCCGACGACGAGGCCACGCGATGCGAGGTGACGATTGTCTTGAATGTGGGGCGATGCATGTGTGCCTCCTGTCTGATGTGCTTCTGGACAAACGGGGCACTGAGGGGATTATTCCACTGACCCGAAAATTTCGTGCAGCGCCGGGTGCAGAGCCCGTGTTGAATTCTGGGCGCGCCGCGTCATCTGTGCAGCCGACTGCAGATTTTTTCGACAGGCTAGAGACGCGATGACTGAATTGAAGGCGACCCACGCCGAAGGCATGACAAAGCTGGTCGCGTTTGCGCCACGTATGGGGCGGCGCTATGCCAATGGCCGAAACACCGACCATGGGCCGGGGGCGCATAGCGCGGTATCCGGGCTGTCGCCCTATATCCGGCGGCGGCTGGTGCTTGAGTCTGATGTTGTGGCAACTGCGCTTGCGGCGCATGGTCCCGAGCAATCCGAAAAGTTCGTGCAGGAGGTGATCTGGCGCGGCTATTTCAAAGGCTGGTTAGAGCGCAGACCGCAGGTTTGGGTCAGTTATGTGCAGGGGCTTGAAAGGGATCTGGCGGCGCTCGACAACGACCGTCGTCTGCGCCGCGAAGTGGCGCGGGCGACCGACGGGCAAACCGGGCTTGCCTGTTTCGATGCCTGGGCTGCGGAACTGGTTGAGACCGGGTATTTGCACAATCATGCGCGGATGTGGTTCGCCTCGATCTGGATATTCACGCTTGGGCTGCCTTGGCGTCTGGGGGCTGATTTCTTTTACCGGCATTTGATTGATGGGGATGCCGCCGCAAATACGTTGGGTTGGCGTTGGGTCGCGGGTCTGCATACGCGAGGCAGGCCCTATCCTGCGCGCGCTGACAATATCGCCACCTTTACCAATGGTCGCTTCACGCCCCGCGCTGCGGATTTTGCCGAAGTGACCGAGGGCCTAGAGGCGACCGAGCCTGAGGGGCTGCCCCCCGTGCAGCCCCTGCGCCCGGTCTTGGCACCACAAGCCGCACGTCCCACCTTGCTTTTGATCACGGATGAAGACTGCCGGGTTGAGGATTTCGATCATTCCGCGCTTGATATCCGCGCGGTGGTGGCGCTGCGCAGCAGTCATCTTCGCTCATCCTTGCCTGTGTCCGAGGCCGTTCATCAGTTCGAGGTGGGCGCGCTTGCTGATGCTTCTGAACGGCTGGGCGTTGTGGCTGATATGGCCCGTGCCGATCATCCCAAGGCCTTGGTGGATTGGGCCGTCACAGCAGGGGCAACGCAGATCGTTACCCCCTATGTCACGCGGGGGCCGCTTTTTGACTGGCTCGATACGGCGCGTCCCCATCTTTCAGCGCAGGGTATTGCTTTGGCAGAATGGCAGCGGGCCTGGGATCGCGCAATCTGGCCCCATGCCACGGCGGGGTTTTTCAAAGTGAAACATGCCATTCCGCGCATCCTGCAAGACACGGGTGTTACCTGACTTTGCGTGCAATTCGGCAGAATGCGACATGCTGCGGTCAGGGCTGCGAACAAACAGACTTTAGTCGGAAGACCAAAGCGCAAGGATGACGTAAATCCAACGACAGGCTTGACACATCCTGCGGGAACAGACGGAGTTCCTGAGAGAAGCGAGTTTGTTGATGAGGGCGTGATATCCAAGGCACGAAACCGCGTTCATGGTGGCAGGAGAACCCGTGACAGTTTTGGAAAACGACTATGCTGTTGATGGTGCCGGGCCCGAGGACAAGTCTGGCAAGCCTCGGTTGCCGTTGTTGACTGCGTTTCATGACCTACCCCTGCACCGCCGATTTGCAATTGTTGGGGGAATCGTCAGCCTGATCGGAATGGTGCTGATCGGTGCTTTTGTGAACTCGCGCATCGAGACCGCCGTTGTGCGCAACTCTGCGATTTCTGCCGCTGTTTACATGGAAAGCCTGATTGCACCGCTTTCGCAGGAACTTGCCGATGGGAACGCCCTGTCCGACGAGCGGCGCGCCAAGCTTGAGGAGCTTCTTGCGCGGCCGGCAACGCGCGAAAGGATTCTCTCGGTCAAGATATGGAAGGAAGGCGGGCATGTGGCCTATGCCAGCGATGGCGCGATGATCGGTCAGACATTCAAGGCGCATGACGACCTGTTGCAGGCATGGCAAGGGGATATCATTGCAGGATTTGACGACCTTGATCACGACGAATCCAGAGGGGAGCGGGCGTTTGGTCTACCGCTACTGGAAGTGTACAATCCTATCCATTCGATCCGGACCGGAGAGATCATTGCCGTCGCCGAATTCTATCAAGATGCCAGCGAACTCCATGAAGACCTGCGCGTTGCCCGCTGGACAGCCTGGGCTGTTGTTGCGGCAGTGGCCGGTCTGACCTTTGTAACCTTGTTCGGCATCGTGCGTGCGGGCAGCCGCACGATCGAGTTCCAGCGGTCGGAATTGCAGCAACGTTTGAGGCAGATCACCAAGGTCGGCCTGCAAAATGATTTGCTGCGCCTGCGCATCCAGAGCGCGTCAGAGCAATTCTCGGCGCTTAACGAACAGTTGCTCAGACGGATCGGGGCGGAACTGCATGACGGGCCCGCGCAGGCGCTCGCCTTTGCCAATATGCGGATCAGCGCATGGCGCAAATCCGGGGGCCCCGAGGAGGCGGACCTCATCTTGCACGCGCTGGAAGAGGCTTTGGCGGATATCCGTGGATTGGCGCGCGGGCTGGTGCTGCCCAAGCTGGAAGGCGCAACCATTCTGGAGACGATCCGGAGAGCCGCCGATGCGCATGCAGAACGCACACAAACCGAAGTCATCCTCGACAGCAATGGCAAGGATGGCGACAACCTGCGTCCCGGCCTGCCACAGCTCATTTGCATCTTTCGTTTCGTACAAGAGGGCCTGATGAATGCGTGGCGCCACGCGGGTGGCGTTGGTCAAAAGGTCGAGTTTGCGATGCAGGGCGGTTGTCTTGTCGTTTCGGTCAGTGACCGGGGTCCGGGTTTTGATCCAAAGGCCAATTTCGACAAAGGTCGCATCGGTCTTGCCGGGTTGCGCGAGCGTGTTCAGAGTGTTGGGGGTATTTTTGATGTCGATACAGGGCCGGGCCGGGGCACGCGCTTGACGATGCGCCTACAGATCGAAAAGAGCGCGCGATGACAGAGCGTATTCGGATCGTCATTGCCGACGATCACCCGTTGTTTCGCGGCGGTGTAATCCGCTCTCTTCAAGAGGATGGCGGGTTTGATGTCTTGGCAGAGTGTACAGGCGCTGATGAAGCGGTCGCGGCGACGGGGCAAGTGCTGCCTGACCTCGCACTGCTTGATATTTCCATGCCGGGTAACGGTCTGACGGCGGCAGAACGGATATCCGAGCAATTTCCGACCGTTCGTATTGTCATGCTGACTGTGTCCGAGCAGGATGACGATCTGCTGAGGGCGCTGAAAGCGGGGGCCTCTGGCTATGTTCTCAAGGGGGTCGCGGTTGAAACTTTGATCGAAGCGTTGCGCAGCGTATACGCAGGTGGAAGTTTCATCTCGCCCGGACTTGCGGGCAAGGTGCTCTCGGCCATGGGGGCGGGAAAGACCCGGGGCACGCGCAGCGCTGATCCAATCTCTGATCTGACGCATCGCGAAGAACAGATCCTCCGTCTTGTGGCGCGCGGGGCCTCCAATCGGGAAATCGGCGACGAGCTTGGTTTGCGCGAGGCCACGGTCAAGCACTACATGAGCTACATTCTACAGAAGCTGCATGTGCGCAACCGGGTCGAAGCGGCCTTGATGGCGCGAGAAAAAGGCCTCTGAGTCCCGGATTTTCCGACTTTAGTTCTGCCGATCACCCTACTTTCGGCCCTATTTAGACGCGGGACCCCGCGCCAATGTTATCCGAAACTCGGATACCGAGAAAAAAAACGACCTTTCCTGCCAGCCACCTGCTCTGCGATCTCTATTCTGCATCACACAGATTTAACGATCCCCGAGCGTCCCCAAGGTACATGGTAACGGCGGTCTTGGCTCCCCAGACCCTGCCGCCGTAGCCCCCGGTTTTTATGCCGGGGGTATTTTTTTGCCACCTCAGACGAAGGTCTGACGAATTGCCAGACCCTTGGGCGGTTCAAGAGAGGCTGCGGCTCAGTAGGTTGGTTGCATGTTGGAAAACAGGAGTATTCCAAGTGGACATCTTTGCGATCGAACTGAGGCCAGGCACTACAAAGATCGAATATGCTGACGGCTCACGTGAAGAAATTGAGGCGGGGATTTACGAGCGCAAGAATTCGGTTGGCGATACAGTTCAGCAGCGCCGCGCGACGGCTGCCGATATCGCCCGATTGACCACGTTGGCCACAGATTTCGAAGCGGCCAACTCTGCCACTTCCGCTGTCGTGACCCGCGTTGAAGTGCTCGGCACGTCAATTGAAGTTACCTATGATGACGGTACGAAGGAAGAAATTTCCAGTGGGATCTACGAGCGCAAGAACGCCGCGAACAAAACCATAATCGAGCGCGTTGCGACATCGTCGGACACTCAACGTTTGAACAACCTTGCCAATGGCGGAACACCTGCATCGGGCAGTGACGACGGCACACCGGATCAAGGCTCGGGTGATGCGGGCGTGACCACGCCGGGCAGTGACGACGGCACACCGGATCAAGGCTCGGGTGATGCGGGCGTGACCACGCCGGGCAGTG
>Ga0189278_10136_pt1 | contig 83074 bp, 87 predicted proteins | sample N26A9minimetaG_FD_130326 | JGI IMG/M metagenome (GOLD analysis project Ga0189278, IMG submission 130326) | Marine microbial communities from the Costa Rica Dome - N26 A9 mini metaG | ecosystem: Environmental > Aquatic > Marine > Oceanic > Photic zone | place: Costa Rica: the Eastern Pacific...
CGGGACTTTGCTGCCATGTCCGACATTCGAAACAGGTCGCGCCCGAACCGAGGGGTGGGCGAGTAGCGCCCGCCCCGTGGGGGCGGTTCGGGCGCTGCCAAAGCTTTGCTTTGGCAATGGGTCGTTACTTTGAGAGCACAGGTTGGTCTCTTTACAGACTTTCGCAGCAGTCCAATCCAATGTCCCCATTATACATTCGCGTCCACGAAGGGCTCGAGAATCTCTGAACACTCCGGTCAATTTTCGCCGCACGTCGATAGTCAGTTTGGTGTCTACCAGCATTGCAGCGCCCGTTTTTCTCGGAACGATGCCAGTTTGAGCGGTTGCCGCTCAAATAAGGAGCGGATTGAGCGCGATGCGCTCACCGCTTTTCGCAGCCGAAATTGAAGACGGGGCCGCCTTGCCGTCTCCTGAGGGCGCGGCCTCACAGAGGCTGCAAGGGAGGACTTCGTACAACAAACGGCGCAGAAGGCGGTTCGCCGAACTGTGCACATGGGTGCGATCTTCTACCCCTTAACGGGATAGAAACTGGAGGAAAATCATGACGAAATCTCGTCTCGGCGCGACCACGGGGGCGCTTCTCAAAAATTCAACATCTCTCATGGCTGCCGCAGCCATCGGCCTCATGGCTCTGACCGGCGCCGCGAGCGCGCAGGACAAGACCGCCAAGGTCGGTATCGTGACATTCCTGTCCGGTGGTGCTGCGGGACCGTTCGGCGTTCCGGCGCGTAATGCGGCCGAGCTGATGATCGAGGCCATCAACGCAGGCAGCGTGCCAGGCGTCTACAATACCGCAGGTGTGGGCGGCGCGATGATTGAGCCGATCTTCGTTGACGAGAATTCCAAGCAGAAGAACGCGGACTTCCTCAAACTGGTCGAGAAAGACGGCGTCGATATGGTGATCGGCTACATCTCATCCGGCAGCTGCAAGGCGATTGCACCGGAGGCCGAGAAAGCCCAGAAGCTGACAATCCTGTTCGACTGCGGCACGCCGCAGATATTCGAGGAAATCCTCACTGATCCGCAATACACCTTCCGCACCGGTGCACATGCCACCATGGATAACGTGGCGGCCGCGCTGTACCTGGATCAACAAGGTGTCAACCTGGACAGCATCGCGGGCATCAATCAGAACTATGCTTTTGGTCAGGATTCATGGCGCGATTTCTCGGAATCGGTGAAACAGATCGACAGCGGCACCTCGATTGCCACGGAGCAGTTTCCGAAGATCGGTGCGGGGCAATATGGGTCCGAAATCTCGGCCCTGCTGACATCAAAGCCCGATGTCGTGCATTCCAGTTTTTGGGGTGGCGACATGGAAGCCTTTATCATTCAGGGCTCCGCACGCGGTATCTTTGAACGCTCCAAGGTCGTGCTCACGACCGGTGAAACCGCACTCCACCGTCTTGGTGCCCAGATGCCGGATGGCACCGTCATCGGCGCGCGTGGTCCGCATGGCGAACTGGCCCCGGACTCCGAGCTGAACAGCTGGTTCCGTCAGGCCTATTTCGATCGCTTCGGCACATTGCCGACCTATCCCTCCTACAAGATGGCGCAGGCGCTTCTGGGCGTGAAGGCCGCTGCGGACAAGGCGGGCAGTGCCGATCAGGATGCGATCATTGGCGCACTGAAGGGGCTGGAATGGGAAGGCCCGAGCGGCAAAGTCTCCATGGCGCTGGCGAATGGGCATCAGGCCATTCAGGACACGGCCTATGGCACGTACAAATTCGACAAGGACACAGGCAAACCTGTTCTGGTCGATGTCGTGCGGTTCAATGCGGAATGTGTGAACCCGCCCGCCGGTGTGGCCTCCCTCGCGTGGATCGAGAGCGGCTTTGAAGGTGCCAAGTGCGACTGACCACCTGAACTCCCTGTCGGAGGGGGCAGCAAAACCGCCCTCTCCGTCAACTTCACCGGGCTACTGACCTCAGAAATTCCTGAACAGACGCCCGGACTTTGTTCGCCGCAGACCTGAACGTTCGCGTGAACGCATCAATGAAATGGAGTAATCTATGCTAACCGCAACCGCGATAGCAGTGGATGGTCTTGGCTTTGCCGCGTGGCTGTTCCTGTCCTCAGTTGGTCTCACACTGATCTATGGTGTGATGCGGATCCTCAACATCGCCCATGGTGGTTTTTATGCCCTTGGGGCGTATTCCTCGGCCTGGGCCATCGGCATCTACACCGCCACCGGCTCGACCGTCGCACTGAGCTTTTTGTTGATCCCGCTCGCTGCGCTGATTGCGGGCGTCATCGCCGGGCTTGTGGTCGAAAGAGGCGTCCTGAGATTCATGTACGGGCGGGACGAGGTCCTGATGGTGCTCGTGACCTACGCCATTTTCCTCATCCTCGAAGATGTCACAAAGCTGATATGGGGCACGGAATCCTACGTGGCCTGGCAACCGGCCTTCTACTTCGGCACCGTCGAAATTTTTGACATTCCCTATACCGTCTACAAGTTCATCATCATCGGGACGGCCATCGCGGTCGGGCTGGCGCTGTATCTCGTGCTCAACAAAACCCGCGTCGGCAAATTGCTTCTGGTGGTGATCGAAGACCGTGAAATCAGCGGGGCGCTCGGGATCAATGTGACTCGTTTCTTCACCGTCACTTTTGTTGTCGGGGCGATCCTCGGGGCGCTTGGCGGTGCCATCACCGCGCCCGAAATTTCGGTTTCTCCCGGTATTGGCGCCGAAATCATCGTGCTGTCCTTTGCCGTCATCGTAATCGGCGGAATGGGCTCCATCGGTGGCGCCATGATCGGCGCCCTGATCGTCGGCTTTGCGCGCGCCGCCTCCGTTCATCTCTATCCGCCGGCGGAGCTCTTCTCGATTTACCTCGTGATGGCTGCCGTTCTGGCGGTGAAGCCCTATGGCCTGTTCGCCTTGGCAGAAAGCAGGAAGATATGACCAAGACTCTAGATCGTACCGAAATCGGGCTGCTCATCGCCCTGCCGCTTCTGATTCTAGTTGCATTCATCTTGCCCAAGTGGATCGTTAATTACGTCCATGTTTCGATGGGCACCGGGCTGGTTGCGCTCGGCGTGATGATCCAGATGCGCGCCGGATTGGTGTCCTTCGGCCAGGGGCTATATTTCTGCGTCGGCGGCTATGCGGCTGGCATGATGGCAAAGTTCCTGGGCGTTACCGATTTCTTTGTCTTGCTGGCCTCCGGCATCGTGGCGGCCCTGATCCTGTCCGCTCTGCTCGGCTTCCTGCTGCGGCGCTATCGCGAAATCTTCTTTGCGATGCTGACTTTGGCGGTTTCAATGATCCTCTTCGGTCTGCTTTCAAGCACGGAAGAACTGGGATCGACCGATGGCTTCAACCTTCCGACCCCGTCCTACCTGGGCTGGACGCCGGAGGGGGATACAGCGCAGTTCATGCTCTACACGCTCACATGCGCCATCGCCATCGGGTGCGCGATTGCCCTCAACCGCTTCCTCAAAAGCCCGATCGGCTACGTGAACGAAGCCATTCGCGAGAACGAATTGCGGGTGGAATATCTGGGTACGTCCGCCCATCAGGCGGTACATATCACCTATGTGCTTGCAGCGATCGTCTCCGCCGTCGGTGGTGTTCTCTGGGCGTTGCCGCTGGGCCATGTCGATCCGGAAATGACCAATTGGACAACCTCAGGCCAATTCGTTTTTGTCTCGATCCTTTCCGGTACGGGCAACATCGCAGCACCCATGATCGGGACTTTCATTCTGGAAATCGTCCGGGTCTACGCGGTCGAGATCTCTCCGAACACCTGGCAGATGATCCTGGGCAGCGTGATGCTTCTGACCATTATCTTCCTGCCAAAGGGACTGTGGTCGCTGCTCACCAGAAAGACGAGAACCAAGAAATCAGCCGGCGCGAATGCTTCGGTGGCAGGTGAATGACATGACAACAATCCTTGAAACCAAAAACCTGGAAATGAAGTTCGGGGCCGTTTACGCGGCAAAGGACATCAACATCTCCATCGCCGCAGGTGAGGTCGTGGGCGTGATCGGGTCAAACGGGGCCGGAAAGACGACTTTCGTGAACATGGTCACCGGTTATCTGACCCCGACTTCTGGTCAAATCAGCTATCGCGGCAAGAGTATTACCGGCAAGGCGACGCGGGACATCACCCGGCTGGGGATCTGCCGTTCGTTCCAAATCCCGCAGCTTTTCCCGGAACTCACCGTGATCGAGAATGTGTTGATCGCACTGACGATCTCGAAGCAGCACAAGCCGGTTTTGTTCAAACCCGCCATTGATCGCGCCCTGGAAGGGGAGGCGCACGACCTCCTCGCCCGGTTCGACATAGATCGCTATGCGGATCAGGAGATCCAGACCCTGCCGCAAGGGGTGCGGAAACTTGTTGATATCGCCATGGCGACCGTGGCCGAACCGGAGCTGTTGTTTCTCGATGAGCCCACCAGCGGCGTGAGCGCGGACGAGAAAATGGACCTCATGCGCATCCTGATTGATGCGCTGAAGACCACGGATACCGCCGTTCTGTTCATCGAGCATGACATGGAAATCGTCGAGGCGTTCTCGCCCCGGTGCGTCGCCTTCTACGAGGGCACCATTCTGGCCGATGGACCAACCGCCGACGTGCTTGAGAACGACAAGGTCCGCGAATTCGTCATCGGCAGTGAATTCCACCGTGAAGCCGCGCAAGAAACAGCAAAAGAGGGGGCATCCTAATGTTGACGATGAACAATGTCAGCCTTTCCATCCAACGCGTACCGATCCTGCGGGATGTGAACCTGGAGATCGAAACCGGGACAACCTGCGGATTGATCGGACGGAACGGTGCCGGGAAAACCACCCTGATGCGGGCAATCATGGGTATCCTGCCCGCCGAACAGGGGAGCATTCGGTTCAACCAAACTGACCTGCACAGCGCGAAAGCGCATGAACGGGCCATTCTCGGCATCGGATACCTGCCGGAGGACCGGCGTCTGGTGCCCCATTTCACGGTTGAAGAGAACATCATGGTTTCGCTTTGGGCGACCAGGAATACAGACCATTCGCGGCTGAAATGGGTCTACGACCTGATGCCCGAAATCGGCCGCTTTGCCGAGCGCAAGGCAATGACCCTGAGCGGGGGTCAGCAGAAGTTGGTTGCCCTGGCCCGGGCGCTCGTTTCCGGGCCCAACCTGTTGCTGCTCGACGAGCCATTCGAAGGCGTGGCCCCGGCGCTTGCCCAGCGTCTGATGGAGGTGATCGGTAATCTGCGCGAGGAGCAACTGACCGTTCTGATTTCGGAATCCGACTACACGCATTCCGAAAAAGTCGTCGACAAAGTCTATTCCATTGAGCGCGGACAGATCAGCCTGATGTCCCGCGCGGAGGCCGCGTAACCATGAGTGATTTTACTTTCAACACAACCGCTTCGATCCGTCAGGGCTGGGGAACCGCTGCCCGGTTGGGAGAGATCGCAAACAGCCTTCCTCTTGCGGACGGAAACGGGGCGGTTCTGTTCGTCACGGATCCGGGCATCATGAAACTCGGCCTCGCGGCACCCGCGATCAGCAACCTGAAAACATGCGGTTTCGACGTGATCGTCTTTGATCAGGTTCAGGCGGACCCCAAGGCCTCCACCGTGCTGGAGGCTGTCGCGACCGCGAAACAGCAGGGCGCGGCCTGCGTCGTCGGTTTTGGCGGCGGCAGTTCCATGGATGTGGCCAAGATGATCGCGCTTCTGGCCAATACGGACCAGCCGCTGGATGAGATGTATGGTGTCAACCAAGCCAAGGGTACGCGCCTGCCGCTCGTGCTGGTGCCCACCACGGCCGGAACCGGATCAGAAGTGACCGCCGTGTCGATCCTGACAACCGGCACGGAAGAGAAAAAGGGTGTCGTCTCGCCCATCATCCTGCCGGACATCGCGGTGCTGGATGCAGAGCTGACACTGGGATTGCCGCCGCATATCACGGCTGCGACGGGTGTCGATGCGATGGTTCATGCGATCGAGGCCTTCACCTCGAAAAGCCCGAACAACAATCCGATCTCGCAGACGCTGGCAAAGGAGGCGTTGCGCCTGCTGGGGGCCAACATCCGCGAAGCCGTATCGAATGGTGCGAACCGGGAGGCGCGCGAGAAGATGTTGCTGGGCTCCATGCTGGCCGGGCAGGCCTTTGCCAACTCGCCCGTCGCGGCAGTGCATGCGCTGGCCTATCCCGTGGGCAGCCTGTTCCACGTCCCGCACGGACTTTCGAATGCCTTGGTGCTTGAAGCTGTGATGCGGTTCAACGCGCCCAGTTGCGGGGCGCAATATGCCGAGCTCGCGCCGCTGGTGTTTCCGGACATCGAGACCGGGCGCGACACTCAGGCTGTGGCTGCTGAATTCATTGAACGTCTGGGCAGGCTCAACACTGACCTGGGTCTGGAGGCGGGGTTGCAACACGTGGGTATTTCCCAGTCGGACATTCCGAAACTGGCCTCCGATGCCATGAACCAGACCAGGCTCCTTATCAACAATCCGCGCGAAATGCACGAGGAGGATGCCGCGCGGATTTACCAGGCGTCGCTCTGACGCGATCAGCAGGCGTCGTCTCTCGGTTGCCGTCTGCGCAAGAACCAACAAACCGAGTAACCCTAGGGAGGACAAGATAATGAAAAAACTTACAATGGCGGCAGCTCTGCTATGTGGCATGGCGGGTGCAGGCATGGCTCAGGACTGGCGTGACTCGCCATGGGGGCCCGATGACGAACTTGGGGCCGCAAATCACATCACACCTGAAAGCGTGCTTGCCGCGTCCAAACTCATCAAGACCGGCAAAACCTACAATCTTGGCATTGTGGTCGACTCGAAAACGCCGGCCTTTGCGCCGCGGTCGATGAGCATCACAGTGCTGCAGCCTAACCAGATCACCACACAGGGCCTGGGCACCAATGGTATGACCTACAACGACGACATCTTCATGGGATGGCTCGGCATCGGTCCCCAGATCGACGGGCTTGGTCACATCGGCATCAAGCACGAATATTACAATGGCCTGAAGGGCGGAGAGGTCGCACAGGCGGACGGTCTGGCCAAGCTTGGGCTTCACAACCTGCCCCCGATCGTCACGCGCGGTGTACTGTTGGATATGTCCGCGCATTATGGGCAGGACATCGTTGAAGAGGGCACAGCCTATACCAAGGAAGACATCATCGCCGTTGCCCAAGCGCAGGGTGTCGAATTGAAAAAGGGCGACACGGTGCTGTTCCATTCCGGTTGGCTGGACCTGCTCGATGGTGAAAATCCCGATCACGAGCGATATGTCTCGGTTGAGCCGGGGCTTGGCATCTCGGGGGCGGAGTATCTTGCCGAAATCGGCGTTGTCGCCGTTGGCGCCGACACTTGGGGGGTTGAGCCGGTGCCCTTTGAAAATGGAACCGATGGGGTCTTTGCCGTCCACCAGATCCTGATCCCGCAACACGGGATCTACCTTCTGGAAAACATGGATACCCGCGCATTGGCCGAGGACGAGGCCTGGGAGTTCATGTTCGTGCTGGGCGTGACACGCATGAAGGGCGCTGTCCAGATGATGATCAACCCGACAGCAATTCGCTGAACACCATCGGCCGAGGGGCGCGCCCCTCGGTCACCACAAAACCTGCGCAGCACTCTACCAGGATACACCGATGCCACAGTCAAACACCGATTTGGAAGACCGTCTCAACCGCACAGACCTGCTGTCAAATGCGGCCCTGATCGGCGGCCGATGGGTCAGTGCCGCAGAGGCCGAAGCGGAAGGCCGGGGCCTGTTCGAGGTCAGAAATCCGTCAACTGGCGCTGTCATCGCCACACTGCCCGACATGGGCCGTGGTGGTGCCAGATCAGCGATTGATGCGGCCTATGCGGCGCAAAAGCACTGGGCGGCGCGCACGGGTAAGGAACGTGCCGGCATTCTGCGCAAATGGTACGATTTGATGATCGCCAATGCAGATGACCTTGCAGCCATCCTGACCGCTGAAATGGGCAAACCACTGGCGGAAGCCAAAGGTGAAATCCTCTACGGGGCCAGCTTCATCGAATGGTTCGCGGAAGAGGCAAAACGTGTCTACGGCGATATCATCCCCGGACACCAGCCCGATAAACGCATCATGGTTCTGAAACAGCCTGTCGGTGTTGTGGCGTCGATCACGCCGTGGAATTTTCCCAATGCCATGATCGCGCGCAAAGTCGGGCCCGCCCTTGCTGTCGGTTGCGCCTTTGTTGCCAAACCGGCTGCGGAAACGCCGCTCTCCGCCCTCGCCATGGCCAGGCTGGCCGAAGAGGCGGGTGTGCCCGCCGGGCTGTTTTCGGTCGTCACCTCGAAATCAGGCTCTGACATCGGCAAGGAATTCTGTGAGAACGACAAGGTCCGCAAGCTGACCTTTACCGGATCAACCGAAGTTGGCCGCATCCTGATGAAGCAATCCGCGGACCAGGTGATGAAAACCTCGATGGAGCTGGGCGGCAATGCGCCGTTTATCGTCTTCGATGACGCCGATCTGGATGCAGCGGTCGAAGGGGCGATGATCTCCAAATATCGCAACAACGGGCAGACCTGTGTTTGCGCCAATCGCATCTATGTGCAGGCCGGGGTCTATGACGCCTTTGCCGAAAAGCTCACCGCAGCCGTTGAGGCGATGAATGTCGGGGACGGGTTTGCCGATGGGGTCACGGCAGGCCCGCTGATCTCGGAGGCCGCCGTCGGGAAGGTGGAGGCGCATATCATCGACGCCGTCTCGCAGGGGGCATCCATCGTCACAGGCGGGAAACGACATGCGCTTGGCGGTACGTTCTTTGAACCAACGGTGCTCAGGGATGTCACGCGGGAAATGCAGGTGGCCCTCAACGAGACCTTCGGGCCGGTCGCACCGCTGTTCAGATTTGAAACTGTCGATGACGTCATCGAACAGGCCAACGATACGATCTTCGGCCTTGCGTCCTATTTCTATGCCGAGGATCTCTCGAAGGTCTGGAAAGTTGCCGAAGCGCTGGAATACGGCATGGTAGGTGTGAACACGGGCCTCATTTCGACCGAGGTCGCCCCCTTCGGCGGCATCAAGCAATCCGGTCAGGGGCGTGAAGGCTCAAAGTACGGCTGCGATGACTATCTGGAAATCAAGTATCTCTGCCTCGCGGTGTGAAGGTGCCGAAATGAAGGGGTCCCGACAGAGATTTGCAAGGTCGTCTGGGACGTTGCGCTGCGCGTTGGAGCTCGCGGCGTTCGGCCCCCTCACGCCGCCTGACCGTTGGCGCGCAATGCCCGCGAAAACGCCTCGGGCGAACCATAGCCGTAACGACGCGCGACGGTGCGGGTCTTTTCACCTGCGGAAAGATCCTGCCGCGCGCGGGCCATGCGGAACTGGCGCAGGTAGCTGGCGGGCGGCACCCCCAGAACCTTGCCGAACCGCGCAATGAAGGCCGAACGCGACATGCCCGCGAGCCCCGCCATGCGTTCCACGTTCCAGTCCTGCGCCGGATCGTCATGTAGCGCGACCAGCACGCGCGAAACGCGCGGATCGGCCAGCCCCGCCAGAACGCCGGAGCTGACCTTCCCGCGCTCAATGGCGTTGCGCAGGATGTGGACGATGATCGCCTGAACATAGCCCTGCATCAACGCCACGCTGCCGCAGCGCGGCTGCGCCAGCTCCGCCAGCGCCAGCGCGACCAGCGGATAGGTTGCATCGTCCGAACCGATCCGCACGGCGGGCATCTCCGGCCAGAGGTGTTCCATCCACACGCCGCCACCTATGCGAGCGGCCAAGTGTAACTCGGCACCATGGGGCATCGCTCCCGCTGGCCCAAGCACATGGCCGTCAGCACAACTCCAGATCAGCAGATTCGCGCCCGCCGGGTCCAGCCCCACGGCATGGACGGTCAGGCCAGGCATCAGGGCGGCGAGGCGGTCGGTCATAAACAGGACTTTCAGTCGGGCATTTTGGACAAATTCTGATTGAATATCCATCATCTCGTGGAGAGACGCAATATCAACGAAGAGGAACTCCATGCTGATCCCGCGCCAGAAAACCCCGGATCTGTCCCTGCCCTTGGTCGGGGGTGGTCAGTTCACCCTGTCCACCGAAAAAGCCGAACGGGGCACCGTCATCGCCTTTTATCGCGGCCTGCACTGCCCGATCTGCGCCACCTATCTCAAGGAACTGGAACGGCTGACGCCGGAGTTCAACGCCCGTGGCGTGACCACCGTGGCCGTGTCCTCTGACGGGTCGGAGCGGGCGGCGGGAATGGCCGAGAAGATCGGCGCGGACAAGCTGCGGGTGGCCTATGACTTGGCACTACCCGCGGCGCGTGACGATTGGGGATTGTTCACCTCGACCTCGCGCGGCAAGACCTCCATCGGGATCGAAGAGCCGTCGCTGTTTTCCGAACCCGGCCTGTTCATGGTGACGCCCGAGCAGACGCTCTATTCCGCCTCGGTGCAGACGATGCCCTTCGTGCGGCCGCATTTCTCGGAACTGCTGGGCGCGCTGGATTTCGCGATCAACAACGACTACCCGGCGCGCGGCGAATATACGGGCGCGCTGTGAAGCAGTGCCACCCCGGCGTGTTCGTCCGCCGGGGTGGCACTTTCGGTTCAGGCGTTTTTCAGGTTCAGATCCGCCGCGCGTTCCAGCGCTTGCAACTGATCTCCGTCCGGGTCTGCGGTCAGCAGCGAAGGTTGGAAGCGCACAGTTTCGATCTCTGTCACGCCGATGAAGTCGAGCCACCAGTCCAGATAGGTCGAATGGTGATCGGTGCCGTATTTGGCGGGTGCCCCCGGCGCATAGACACCAGACGTGTAGAAGACCTGCGCCAACTTGCCGCTCAGCAACCCGCTGTAGCCCGCTTCGGGATCAAAGCCGAACAGCAGGCCAGGTTGGGTGATGATGTCGATATACTGCTTGAGCTTGTAGGGGATGCCACCGTTCCACATCGGCACCGACAGCACGTATTCATCCGCCTGGGTGAAGCGGTTTGTGACAGCGACCACCTGGTCCCAGGCGCTCTGGCGCGGGCCGTCCATGTCGCCCACGCCGAAGAAGGTCATCTTCGCCGCCGCCTTGTCGCCGTCAAACTCGGGCAGATCGGCGCGCCACAGATCGAGACGGTCGATGGTGACGTCCGGCTGGGCCGACTGCCGCGCCGCAAGATAGGCCTCGGCCAGCTTGCCGGACTGGGACATCTCACCGCGCGGCGAGGCCGTGATATAGAGAATCTGGGTCATTGGATGGGTCCTCTTAGTAGGGTTCGGTTGGGAGCGAGCGGTTCATGCTGCGCCGGGATAACCGTTGTTAATGGTTTTTGATGGTTATGTTTGGTAACCTTGAAAGATAAGTTTATCCAGTTACTTTTTTGTGATGGCCCGCGCATGACTATAACTGGTAAAATAGGAAAATAGCGGTTATCGTCATCGTTCACACCCCTGCCGCGCAGACGGAGAACCCGATGGCGCAAGACCCCAGACCGGCGCCCTTCTTCGTCGGGGAAAGCCCCGCGCTGGATTTCCTGAACAGCGTCGCGATTCCGCGAAATGTGCGCTACGACTGGCTGGAGAGTGGCCCGGACCTGCTGGACTGGCTGGTTGCGGCAGAGCTTGCCTCAGACTCCGAGCTGACGCCTTTCCGCGAACCCGCCGCCGCGCCCGCGCTCGAAGAGGCACGGAAAGAGATCGTCGCCTTCCGTGAAAGGCTACGCCCTTTCATCGAAGCCATCAGCGGCGGCCCACTGACGGAGGCAGACCATCCAATCCTTGCCGAGATCAATGCGATCCTCGCACGGGGACCGCGGTTTCTTCGGATCGCCCCCGCCGCCGCAGCCGAGGATCTCGCCAGCAAGCCGCTTGCCCTTGTCGACAGTCACCCGCTGACCGAGCCGCGCGACCTGATCGTCAGGATCGCGACCGCCGCCGCGCGCCTGATCACCGAGGCGGATTTCCGCTATGTCCGGAATTGCGAGGGGCCGAGTTGCACGCTCTATTTCCTCGACATCAGCAAGAACCACAGGCGGCGCTGGTGCTCGATGGAGGTCTGCGGCAACCGGGCCAAGGCTGCGGCGTTCCGCAAGCGATGAGGGCGCGCTTGCTGCGCCGCCTCTTTCTTAACATGCGGCCGCGATTGTCCCGGCGCAGGTTACCGAGGACGCCAAGCGATGACCGAACAAACCATCATGTCACGGCTTGAGACTTCAATGACCATGGCCTTTCTGTCCGCCCCGATGCTCATGTTTCCGATTATCGGACAGAAAAGGATTGGCCTCGATCGGCAGACATATAGCGCAAACCCAGGCCAGGTTCTGCCGCTCCTCAAGGGCGTGCGGTGCGATGTCGAGAACAGTCCCGAACTGGGGCAAAGCCGCTTCCTTGGCGCGTCATTGTTCTTTGACCGGCAAACTATCGACCTGTTCCGCAAGGTCTATTCCGATGGTTTAAAGGATTGGGATCTGACGCCGAAGTGGAAAGCCGCCGGATCGGATGAGCTGTATTCCATCATCGCCGACTGGATCACCCACAGAGACGGGCGCGGCCCCGTGCCCGCTCGGGGTTCGGGTCAACACGTCCCCGATCCTGCGCCCCCTATTTCAGATGCTTGCACCGGTCAGCCATGAAGTCGATGAAACGTCGGACCCGTGCCGTCAGATGGCGGGTGTGGGGGTACACTGCATTGATGGCCAGCTTGGTCGCCATGTAGTCGGTCAAAAGTGATACCAGACGCCCCGCCTTTATATCGTCCTCCACCATATAGTGCAGGGATAACGAAACGCCTTGCCCTTTCAAGGCCAGAATCCGCGCTCCGTTTGCGCTGTTGACCTTGAGACGCCCCTCAACCTGATAGGTCACCGGTTGCCCATCGACCAGAAAGGTCCACTTGTTCTGGGATTTGAAGTTCGTATCGATGATGCAGGCGTGATGTTCGAGATCGCAAGGACTGTTCAGATCGGGCGCGTTTTCGAGATAGTCAGGGCTGGCACAGAGGACGACGGGAACCATGCCGATCTGCCGGGCCAGCAAAGTGGAATCCTCCAGGCTGCCGACCCGAATGGCCAGGTCGACCCCTTCATCCAGAAGATTGACATAGCGGTCGGTCAAATCCAGCGTTGCCGAGATTTCCGGGTATTCGGCGGAAAAGTCCGCCAGAGCCGAAACCAGATATTTGCCACCAAAACAATGCGGTGCGGTCAAACGTAGCTGTCCGCGGGGCGCGCAATGGTCCTGACGCACATCGGCTTTGAGCTCCTCGAAATCATCCACCAGACGCGCGCAGCGATCATAGAACGCAGCCCCGGTTTCGGTCATGTTCACCCGCCGTGTGGAGCGGTGAAACAGTTGCGCCCCCAACTCGCTTTCCAGCGCGCGGATGTATTTGCTGGCCAGCTGAGGCGTCATGTCCAGCCGTTCGGCAGCCGCCGTGAAGGAACCGGTGTCGGCCACCTTCAGGAATGTTTTCAGAAGATCAATGCGGTCCATTATTTACGCCATAACGGCGATAATGATTCAACACAAGCCGTCTTAATCAACAAATGACATGCATATATGTCTGCTTCAGACGGAACTTAATGGAAGAATGGCAGATAGATGGGCGCAGAAGATATCATTGTCCTGCTGGTTGCTCCAATCGCCCTCGGGTTTGGCCTTGGGGTTGTCGAGCAACGTGCTTTCGCGGCGTCGCGGGTGTTGGTGGTCGCGATGGGCCTTGCCATTGCAGCCATCTACCTGCTGCACGAAGGCCTCCCGCCGTTTCCCGCGATTTCCGCCAAACACAAGATTGCCTACGCGCTCGCGGCCCTTCCGGTGTTCGGCCTCGTGGCCTTCGATCAGGCATCCTATCGCCGCGCCGCGCTTCTGGCTATTGTCGCAGCGATCACATTTATTTGGCTTGTCCAGCGCCCCCTGACGGCGGGCCGGTTTGACTGGGGCTGGCTCTTACCGCTGGGAACGATTGCCGTCTGGATGCCGATGCTGGCAAAGGCGCCGGATCTGTCCCGATCCCCCTTCACTTCGCCCGTCGCGCACCTGGCGATGAGCATGACGGCCAGCGTCCTTGCCTTGCTCGGTGGTTTTCTCGGATTGGGGCAGGTGTTGCTGTCGCTCTCTGCGCTCCTGGGCGGATACGCGCTGGCGATCTTTGTCTTCACGCTGAAAAACGGGACGCCGAAACCGGGACATCCGATGATGATCTGGACCGTCCAGGGCGGTTTGCTGATCCTGTTTGTCCAGCTGTCCACCTTTGCCACCAACCTCAGCACGGCCGCCTATCTGCTCCTCCTGACATTGGCGGCCCTGCCGTTCGCGGACGCGAAACTCTCTCGCTTGCCGCTCCTCGTTCAACCCTTTGCGTTTGCAGCCCTCGCGCTGATGGCGGGCATCCCCGCCATGCTGCTGGCCTTGCGCAATTTCTGACCACCCCCACCCCAAACCCCCTCTTGAAAGGAAAAACCATGACTCTCTTCTCACGTACGGCCATTGCTGCGGCTCTGTTCCTCTCGACATCCACCGTCGCCACTGCGGCCGACCTCTACACGGTGCATGAAGACCACACCTGGGTCACCTTCAGCGTCAGCCACGCCGGATGGGCCAATGCGCGCGGCATGTTCCGCAATGTGTCGGGCGACATCACGTTCGACCAGGACGATGTCACCAACAGCTCCGTTTCCGTTGTGATTGCCTCCGAAAGCCTCGACACCAATTCCGAACAGCGCGACCGCGACATGGGCGGGGCTGATTTCCTGAACGTTGTCGAATTCCCGGAAATCACCTTTGACAGCACCCGGATCGAGCAAACGGGCGAGCGGACGGCGATTGTCTATGGCGATCTGACCATGGTCGGCGTGAGCCGCGAAGTCGCGCTGGACGTGGTCTGGAACAATGAAATGCCACTGCCCTGGGACGCGTCGACGATCAAAACCGGGTTTTCGGCGACCGCGACCATCGACGGCACCGATTTCGGCATGAACCAGCTGGTGGCCTTTGGCCTTGGTCCGGTCATCGAGGTCGAGATCGATCTGGAAGCGCTGCGCAAGTGACGCCCGGCACATCCGAGCGGACAGACATCAAAAGGACCTGAGCCAGAATGTCAAAACTCCTGCACATTTCCGCCTCGCCGCGTGGTGAAAAGTCTAAATCACGCGCGCTTGCCCTGGCCCATATCGCCAAACGCCTCACGGCGGATCCCGCCCTGCCTGTGGATCTGCGCAGCCGGATCGACGCCACGTTGAAACAGGGCTGCACAGGGACTGTTGCCGTCGGGGGGCGGATAACGCAACAGTCCCGATTACATAGCCGACACGGCGGCTTGATCTGCCCTTGGCCAATGCCTCACAATCTGTAGCCAACAACTTGGCAACACCGGACCGTGTCACGGAGGTTGCTATTTCAGTCCAGCTGCGATTGGGCATTGTCAGCGGCAGTATCGCCTGCCCATCTTGCCGTGAGATGCAGCAGGATGATGATCATCGCCAAAGGCACCGACACCGAAATCCAGACCATCGGTATGCCAAGCGTGTCTGCGGTCAGCCCCGATTGTCTGGCGAGGTAGCCTTTGGCAAAACCGCCACGCAGGCCGACAAAGCAGAAATAGACCACCGGCAGGACGAAAATCAGCACGGCCGCGCTTTGGATGGCTTCGCCAAGCGCGGACAGAATGTGGGAGGGTTTGGGAAAGACGCTTTGCATCAGCACCGCGTCTGAGCGGGTTTTGAAAGACAGGGTTGCGCCCAGCAGGCCGGTCCAGACCATCGCATATCGGGCGACATCTTCGGTCCAGATCGGGGGCGCGGAAAAGACATAGCGCGCAATGATTTGCAGCATGACCGTCAGGAACATCAGGCAGACAGCAAAAACTGCAGCCCGCCGCGTGATTGCGTGAACGCTGTTGCTGATCGAGATGATGACGTGCCGCATGTGCCGGTCTCCATTGGAAATGCCGGGCCTTGGTTCAGGCCCGGCGGTTGGTTTTAGCGGTTGCTGTCGGACAGCTCTGTCCAGATCTTGACGTCTTCGGCAGGCATCAGGTCCGACTCATACACCGGCTTGGATGCTTCGCGGAAAACGGCGCGTTCTTCTGCGGTCAGGCGCTGTACAGTCACGCCTTTTTCCTCAAGCGCGGTCAGCCCGGATTCGGACGCTTCGGCCAGCCACGCGCGGTTGGCGGCATCGGCGGTGGCTACGGCGGCATCGACGGTTGCGCGTTCGTCGTCGCTCAGGCCGTCATACCAGCCTTTCGAGAACAGGATCGCCCGCATCGGGATAATCACACCCGCATCCGAGAAGTTCCTGACAAAATCGGTCTGGCCGAAAATCACCGGCACGAAAGGCGAGTTCAGGTAGCCGTCGATCACGCCGGTTTGCAAGCCTGCGGGCACTTCGCCCCAGGGCACGACCGTGCCGGTCGAGCCCCAGGCCTGATACATTTCAATCTGCGCGTCATCCAATGCCCGCATCCGCAGGTCGGCCATATCGGCAGGCGCGCGCACGGCCTTGGTTGTGGTGATAATGCCCGATGACGGCCCGATCGGCACAAAGGCAACGACCATTGCATCCTGGGCGGCCAGCTTTTCGTTCAGCCGGTCAAAGACCTTGCCCGCGGCCAGCGCACGGTCCATATGCGCCGCATCATCAAAGATATAGGGCAACCGCACGCCATAAACAAAGGGGTCGATCTGGGCGATGGCGCGCACGTCGGACAAAGAGACCTCCAGCAATCCGGTGGAAATCTGGTCGAATTTCTCGGCCTCGTTCCCGACCGAGTCGCGCGGCATTTCACGCACCTCCATCCCGGCGTCTTTCAACGCGTTGCCAAAGGCATGGGCCCAGTTGTAAGACCCCGATTGTTCCAGATCGGGCTTGCCATCCAGTGCAATCTTGACCTCTGCGATGGCGGGGGCCGCCATGGCCATAAGTGCGGCCAGTGTCAGTGATGTCAGTTTCATTTGTCGTCCTCCCTTATTCAGTTCACGGAAAAGCCGAACAGCTGCGGCAACGTCAGGCTGAGCGCAGGCCAGTAGACCAGCGCCAGCAGCAGCACCTGCACGGCGATGAAGGGCAGCACAGCATAGGCCAGCCGCCAGTAGTTCAGATTTGTCAGCGCCGATACGACCACAAGGCATTTGCCCAGCGGCGGGGTAATCAGGCCGACGCACAGGTTGAAACACAGCACGATCCCCAGATGGATCGGGCTTATGCCCTGCGCCAGCGCTTGTGGTGCAAACAGCGGGATCAGCAGGGTCAGCGCCACGGGCGTGTCCATGAACATGCCCGCGATCAGGAAGATGGCCACCAGGAAGAACAGGTATTTCGTGCCCGTCAGCCCAAAGGATTCCACCCAGTTTGCCAATGCCTGCGACCAGCCCAGCTGACCGGCCAGATAGCCAAGCACCGAGATGGCGGCGAGGATGATAAAGATGGTGCCGGTCATCTTGGCCGTCGCCTCGACGGCTTCAAAGATCATCTTCCAGTTCAGACCCTTGTAGTACTGGCCCGCGATCAGCGCGACCAGAACGGCGATGGCCGACCCTTCGGTCGGGGTCGCAAGGCCGAAGACCAGCGCGCCCAGGATCACCACCGGTAGGCACAGCGCCGGAGCGGCGTGCATCAGGCTGGGCAGGAATTGCGGCAGATCGTCCGATTTGCCGCCGGGATGCCCCTTGATGTTGGCGATCAGCGCATTCAGCAGCATCAGGGCCGCCGCCAGCAGCAACCCCGGCACGACACCCGCGATGAACAGGGCGGCGACGGATGCGCCGGTCAGGCCGCCATAGATAATCATGATAATCGACGGCGGAATGATCGGTCCGATCATGGACGAAGCTGCCGTAACGGCTCCGGCGTAATAGGGATCATAGCCGCGCGCCTTCATTTCGGGAACAAAGGTGCGCGACAGTGCGGCGCTGTCTGCGATGGCCGAACCCGAGATGCCCGCAAAGAACACGCTGGTCAGAATGTTGACGTGGCCAAGCCCGCCGCGAAACCGTCCGACAATGGACATGGCAAAGTCGATCAGGCTGCGGGTGACACCCGCGCGGCTCATGATTTCGGCGGTCAGGATGAACAACGGCATCGCCATAAAGGCAAAGACATCAAGCTGCGCAAAAATGCGCTGTGGCATGATGGACAGGAACTGGGTTTTACCCACGGCCACAAAGGCCAGCACCGACACGGAGCCCATCAGATAGGCAAAGGCGGTGCCGCTGATCAGGAAGACGATGAAGACGATCGGGATGAACCACATGATATTACACCGCCGTTCTGATGTTGGGTGTTGTTGCCTGAATCGCGGTCTTCAGGACGGGCGGATGGGTCACGATTTCACGCAAGTCAACATTCGAAGCCGCCAGCGCCGCCATATCGGGACGCGGGCGGGCGGTGTCTGCGTCGCGGTCAAACAGGGTTTCCAGCGCTTTGGCCGTGGCCAGCAACCCCTCGTCACCGCGCAAGGGGCCAAGCATCTGAAGCCCGAAGGGCATGCCCTGCGCATCGCGGCCACAGGGCAGGGTAAGCGCGGGCCCGCCCGTCAAAGAGCCGCGATACATCAGCGCCAGCCAGCGGTAATAGACATCCATCACCTGCCCGTCGATTTCGGTCGGGTGCGATTGCTGCCACGGAAAGGGCGAAACCGGCGCGGTTGGCAGCAGGATGATGTCAAACGCATCCATCACCTTGTTGAAGTTGCGCAGGATGCGGGTCTGTTCCGCATGCGCCCAGCTTCGGTCGGCCAGCGTCATGGCCTGTCCCATCGCGACGTTTGTGGCGATATGGTCGCCAAAATCCTCAGGCGCCGTTTTCAGAGCCTCGGCAAATCCCGCAACAAAGCTTTCTGCGCGCAAGATGTCGAAAACACGGTCCATCTGGCCCAGATCAAGGTTTGCTGCGCGGCAGTCCATGACATGCGGCCGCAGCGCCTCGATGCGCGCGCGAAAGGTCTCGCGGATGGCAGGGTCGACGGGCGCGCTGCCAAAGTCTTCGCTGTATCCGACGCGCAGGGTTTTCAGGTCGACCTGCGGCAGGGTGGCAAACCTGTCGGGGGCCGCGGGCGAGGACAGGGGGTCGTCGCGGTCATGGCCCTGAATGACCTTCAGCATCAAGAGCAAGTCGTCCATTGTCCGCGCCATCGGCCCCAGGACGGAAATGCCGGACCAGCCCAGCGGACGTGTCGGGTGCGCGACAACATCGACCGATGGGCGATAGCCGACGATGCCGCACAAGGATGCAGGCAGGCGCAGGGAACCACCCGTGTCGGAACCGGTGCACAGCGGCAGCAGATCGGCTGCCAGTGCCGCCGCCGAGCCGCCGGACGAGCCGCCCGCGATCAGGTCGGGGTTGAACGGGTTGCCCGTGGCCCCCCACACCGGATTGCGGCTGTTGCCGCCGGCCCCCAGTTCGGGGACATTCGTCTTGGCCAGAATGATGGCACCCGCCGCCCGCAGGCGCGCGACCATGGGCAGATCCTGGGTGGGCACATTGGCGCGTCCGCGTTTGCTGCCATGGGTGGTCAGCAGCCCCTTGGTGTCTTGCAGGTCTTTGACGCCAATGGGCAATCCGTCAAGCGGACCAATGGGCGTTCCGGCTTTCCAGCGCTGCGTTGCCTGCGACGCCTGCGTCACTGCACGTTCCGCATCCAGCGCGGTCAGGGCGTTAATCTTGGGATTGAACAGCGAAATATGTTCAAGACAGGCGCCGAGATAATCGCTGGGCGTCAGGGTTTGGGCCGCAAAACGGGCAAGAACCTCATGTGCGGGCAGCGCCATAAGTGCCAGGCGCTTCAAAGAATTGCCCGCGTGTTCGTGGCCAGCAAATATAGCACAAGAGCCCTCCCAAACCTTGCATTGGGTTAAGGTAATTCATGTGAAATGTAAGAAAAAGTGAGTTTTTGGCGCGAAACATTAACCAAAAGGAATGATTTTCATGTCGGCAGTGGTTTGTTGCAGGCATTTCAGGAACAGCGACAGGGTGCTGTTCTGCGTGACCTGATCCGCGCGCCAGAAGCACCGCGCCTCGGACAGCAACCCCTGGGTGTCCAGCGGCAGAATCGTGACTTCCCCGCGCGCGGCCTGCGCCTGTGCCAATTGCAGTGGCATCAGGCCAAGGGCAGGCATCACGCGCAACAATTCGAGATTTAACGTCAGTGACATCGACGCGATTGTGTTGCTTGGTGCGGTCAGCCCATTGGTGGCAAACAACGCATCCACCGCCCGCCGCGCCACGGAGTTTGCTTGCGGCAGAATCCACGGAAACGGGAGGACATCGGCCCATGCCAGATCGTTCTGCTGGGCAAGCGGGTGGTGACGTCCTGCAACCACAACGACCGGTTCGGAAAACAGCGGCATCTGGTCGATGCCCGGCAGTTCCTGCGGTTGCCAGATGCGCGCGATCAACAGATCAATCGCACCTGCCTCAAGCTCTGGAAAAAGCTCGACAAAATGGCCTTCCAGAACGGTTACATTTGCCTGCGGCGTGCTGCGTTTGAAAATCGCGATGCTGCCCGGCAACAAGGTCGGGGCCACGGAGCTGACGACGCCGATGGACACCGAGCCCGCGACACCGCTGGCCATCGCTTCGATGTCAAAGGCCGCGCGGTCAAGCTGGTTCAGGGTTTGGCGGGCGTGATCTGCCAAACGGTTGCCGATGGGTGTCAGGTACAGCCGGTTGCGGTCCCGCGTTACAATCGGTGCGCCGACGATTTTTTCCAACTCTGCAATCTGTTTGGAAACGGCGGGCTGGGTCACGTTCAGAGCCACGGCCACCCGCGCCACCAGTTTGAGATCGGCCAAAGCCGCAATGACCCGCAGATGGCGGAGTGTAATTGCCTTTTGAAACTCCTTACCCAAACGCCTTGGCTCCCCCCAGTCAGGTCGCGGACAGCCTGTCACAGTTCATCAAAAGTGAGAATATGGTGATGCACCTAATTTTGTCCGGCGTCCGGTCAGACATTTTTCCAGATCACTCTGTGCGGCATCCAGTATTTTGATATGCTTCGTGCGGGCACCCCCGAGGATCTTGCCGCCCAGCACATGATTGGCATAGGCCGTGACCGGGTGTTCAGCCTTTGCCATTCAGAATGCTCACCACGGCACCGAAGAGATCGCCCTGCCACGCAGGGTTGAGCGACGGCGTACAGGAACACAAAAGCAATTCCAAATGGCTGAATGAGTAGCCACGATCCGCTTCAAGCCTCCTGGAGATCAGTGTCCTTGCATCCCCGTTCCGGCTTTCGCACTGGGAGATGGCTGTTTTCGGCACGGTTGTTCGGCCCTTTGTGCGACCAATGATCGAGGCCCGGCGCACCCTTTCGCCTGGCAGCACCATACGACCCCAGCGTGTCCGTGAGGGTCCGCTTGGGAATGAAACCAAGATGCTTTATCAGGCTGCGCAAGAGCCGTATTGCGGCCGGCGTGTCCCGTTTCGATTGGAATATTTCTTCCGGGAATGCCAATTTGCTGACCCTGCTGAGTTCGTCTGGCTGGTGGCCATGAAAATTCCAGCTGTGATGCCGCGCCTGAAAGGCTTTCTTTTCCCGCGCGAGATCATCGCATATGCCGTTTTGGCCAGCCCCGCGTTATCATCACGGACAAGTTGCGCAGCTAAATCAAACCGATCCTTCAACCGGCCCCGGACGCCGATCACCGCGCCCACAACGGGATCAATAAACGGATGGAGGGCTCGCACCGACCTACGCGGAAGCGAGAGAAGCTCATGGGCCGGTTCAAGTCGCCAAGGCAGGCGCAGCGTTTCCTGTCCGCCCATGACCAGATCAATACGATATTCAGGCCCCGCCGCTACCGTCTTTCCGCCACCTCATACCGCCACGCCAGATGCGATGCTCTTGATCTGTGGCAGAGTCATGCCCTCCAAATGACCACGTGATCGAAATCAGATGGCACGCTCACGGGCAGCGAAGAACAAGCTGGCGATCCCTCTTGTTCATATGTACCTCATGTCAGCGATATTTGGCTAGAAACCGAGATTGGGGATCGCCAAAGCAAACCACGGGACGACAATCAGCAATCCAAGCAAGAGCAGGTTTGCAACGACGTAGGGCGTGACCCCGCGGAAGAGCGTCCAGATCGACACGCCGGGCGTGTGGCGTTGCACGATAAAGACGTTCATTCCCATCGGCGGCGTAATCAGGCCCAGTTCAACCGCAACGACCACGAGTATGCCAAACCAAACCGGGTCATAGCCAAGCGACGCCACAAGCGGGGTCAGGACCGGGACGGTCAGGATCATCGCGGCGAGACTGTCGAAGACCGCGCCGAGGACGATGTAGATGAGGCAGATCGTGAGAATGACCATGAGCGGGACTGCAGCATAGCTCTGGACCCAGTTAATGAGCTGGCCTGTCAGACCGGTGATCGTCAGGAAGTTGTTAAAGACCAGGGATGCGCTCATGGTGACCAGGATGGCCGTTGTGGTCAGAACCGCCTCTGACAACGCATCGATGATATTCTTGAGATCCGCCTTTCCGCGCATCGCCATGAGACCGAAAGCGCCCGCCGCGCCCACGGCGCCCGCTTCCGTCGGAGTGAAAAAGCCCCAGTAGATGCCGCCAAGAACCAGCAGGAACAGACCGACGATAGGCAAGGTTTTTTTGAAGGCCTCCAACCGCTCGATCCAAGGCTGGCGATCAGCGCGCATTCCCAGCCCAGGGCGCAGGAACACCATCAGCCAGGCGGTGACCATGTAGAACAAAGCCAATAGTATCCCGGGCAGGATGCCGGCCATGAAAAGCGCGGCGATATCCGTTTCGGTCAGGATGCCGAAGATCACCAGAGGAACACTCGGCGGGATCAAAATACCAAGCGTGCCACCGGCCGCCACGGTGCCGCCTGCGAAACCGACCTCGTAATTGTAGCGTCTGAGCTGCGGAATGGCGACGCGTGACATCGTGGCGGCAGCGGCGACGGAGCTTCCGCAGACCGCTGCGAAAGCGCCTGATGCACCAATCGTGGCATGCGCTATGCCGCCCCTGAGATGTCCAAGACAGGCTCGCGCAAGCGCAAACAGGTCATCGGCCAACCCGCCTCTCTGAATGAACGCGCCCATAAGGACAAAAAGCGGAATGACGGAAAAACCGTAGCTGGACATGGCGTCGAAGAACTGCTGCCCAACGACAGCTTCGGCCGCACCAAACCCCCTGTAGATTGCAAATCCACCGAAACCGACCAGCAACAGGGAAGCGACAAGCGGTACGCCCAAGAAGGTGAGTGTAAAGAGAACTCCAAATCCGATCAGGGCACCCGTCATAGCGTGTCCTCTGCATCAGGCGTGGCATGTCCGTCGGGCCGTCTGAGCCCAAATGCCTGGAGCGTGAAAATTGCAGCCGAGAGGAAAAGCGAAATCGAGATGATCAGGGCAAGAGGTGCGACCGGAATTTGGAAATATCCCATTACGTCCTGATACTCCCACGCGCCGATTGCGTATCGCAGCAGGCTCCAGCCTGCGATGCCGATGACCACGGCGGCGATCCCTGCTACAAGATGACGACGCAGCTTTCCGAGAACAGCTGTCGGATTAGAACTGAACAGCTCCAGCACGAAATGGCTTTCCCGCCAGGTGATCACGGGCAGAGATAGCGAGAGAGTCAGCAGGAACCCGACGCTGACCAGATCTATCGCGCCGGGAATGGAGCGCCCGATCAACTTCCTTGCGATGACATCAAGGACGGTCACGACCATCATGGCAAAGAGGCAGAGTCCGGCGGGGAGGATCAGCCGGTTGAGCCTGCGCTCAAGCGCACGGGAGATTGACCGGGTCTCGCTCATTTCGCCTCGCCGCTCAGTTCCGCTTCGAGTGCGTGATAGCGATCCAGCACTGCTGCGCCGTCGATATCCATGGCGGATACGGCAGCTACCCAGGAGTCTTCGATGAAGCTCATTTTCTCGGCAAGCTGGGCCTGCAGTTCCGGTGAGAACTTGCCCAGTGTCATGCCCTGGCTTTCGAACCGCGCGAGGGTTTCGGCGACCTTTTCATCCAGAACTTTGGTGCGTCGCGCGAATGCCTCGCCCGAGACCTTTTCGATCGCGGCGCGCTGTTCGTCGGTCAGGCTGCGCCATTTCCGATCGTTGATAATCAGGATGAAAGTGCCAGAGGTTGCGATATTTCCCAGGTCAATGCCGCCCGTCGTGTAGGTCTCAAGGTTGAAGCCGGGAACATCAATTGGTGTGATCGTTGTATAGGCGTCGACGATGCCCTTGGAGACGATTTCGAAATAGCGGAATGCCGGCCCTGCCACAACGCCGTCGCTTACCGCGCCCCAGGCGTTCGCGCCATTGCCGACGACCGTTGCCAGGCGCGCACCCTTGAAGTCATCCAGTGTTTCGTAGGTCTTGTCGTTGATGGTCCAGAACCATGTCTTGGGAAAGCTGAACGCGGACAGAACCTTGACCCGCTTCAGATCCATCTTGTCGCGCAGCATCTCGTCATAGACATGCCAGATCGCAACGGAGGAGACTTCTGTCGAATAGTTCGGGCCGGGGAACTCCGTGAAAAGCAGCCCGGTCAGGCGATTGGGTAGCAGGCCGGTATATTGGATCGCGATATCGGCGATGCCGTTTTCCACCATGCCCAACTGCTCTGGCGGAGGTGCGAGGCTCGACGGGGCAAAGTCGATTTCGACACTGCCACGGGTTTCTTCTTTCACTGCTTCGGCCCACGGCGTCAGGATCTCCGCGTAAAGGGAATGTGCGGGGGGGAAAAGAGTACTGAACAGCAGCTTTTCCTGGGCTTGTGCGGTGCCGGTTAGACCAGCCCCTATTGCAAGGGCGGATAAGAAAGTGAATGTTCTCATTTTCATGTTTGGGTTCTCCTTGGGTAATATTTCAACAGGTGTTTAGTCAGGCTCACCTGAGGCGGCGGGACGCGTCGCAGAGGTATCCGGGCGCTCGGGCGTGTTGTGACGGTAGTAATCGCGGTTGACCTGCGGCACGTCCGCCTCGTCGAACACGCCGACCAGAATGCCGTTGGGCAGGGGGCCCGCCGCCGAACGCCGCTCGACCTCCTCGTCGGACAGGGTCAGGCGCTGCGAGTCCCGGCGCGCCCATGTCGCCAGTTGCCGATAAAGCTGTTCTATAACCTCGGCGTACTCCGGCCTGTCGCCCACATCTTCCAGTTCCAGGTGATCGCGCCGGAGATCGAAAAGCATGGGCCGGAAGCCGCCCTCTACGTGGATCATCTTGAAGTCATGATTTGCAATCATGCACATGCGCGCATCGCGCTGGCTGACGCCGAGTGCCTTTCGAATAGGCAGTTGGGCGAAGGAATATTCACTGATCACAAAATCGCGCCAGTTGTCCGGCGTCGTCCCATGGAGGAGAGGCAGCAACGATTTGCCTTCCACGATATGACCGGGAACGGTGCCGCCAGCAATTTCGATAAACGTCGGGGTCAGGTCGATCGCCTCGACCAACGCATCGCAGGTTGTCCCACGCGTTGAATCGGCGGCAGGCGAAGGGTCATATATGATCATGGGCACCCGGACAGAGACATCGTGAAACATGTCCTTTTCGCCGAGCCAATGATCACCCAGATAGTCGCCGTGGTCGGATGTCACCACGATCACGGTGTTCTCTGCCTGTCCGCTGCGTTCCAGATGGTCGAGGATGCGTCCAAGCTCGGTGTCGCATTGGCTGATCAGACCCATGTAGGCGGGAACGACCTTTTCGCGCACCTCATCACGCGTGAAAGTTTCCGCGATGCCGCTTTCCATGAAAGCCGCATAAAGTGGGTGCGGATCCATCCGCTCGCCTTCGCTGCGAATGGCCGGAATGACGTCCTCGGGCCCGTACATGTTGTGATAGGGCGCGGGCACGATATAGGGCCAATGCGGCTTGATATAGCTGACATGAGCGCACCAAGGGCCTTCGGCATTCTCCAGGAACCGGATGGCCTGCCGGGTCAGCCAGGGTGTTTCGCTGTCTTGCTCTGCAATGTTGGCAGGTTTGTCGGCATGACGCATGAACCAGCCGCTTGCCGTCATCCCGTCTTCATCGCCAGCATTTGCGAAGTCGGCCCAGGGGTTTTCGCCGCCATAGCCTTTTGAGCGCAGATAGGCGTTATAGGGCTGCTGATCGCTGTAAAAGCCCTTCGGCCCCTGACCGACAAGGCCGTCTTCGCGTACGACCACGTCAAATCCGCATTCTGCCTGGCGTGCGCCAACTTCGCTTTCTGCGGCAAGGCCCAGCCGGGCCATGCCTTCGGCGTCGACTCGCATATGGGTTTTCCCCACGAGATAGCATCCCATCCCGGCCTTGCGCAGATGGTCGCCCATCGTCCATTCGCCCACACGCAAAGGAAAGTCGTTCCAGGCGGCGCCGTGGCTGGCGACATAGCGGCCGGTATAATAGGACATGCGGGATGCGCCGCAGATGGTCGATTGTGCATAGGCGTGGGTAAAGCGCACAGCTTTCTTTGCAAGCCGGTCGATATTGGGCGTCTTGATGTGGGGATGACCGCAGCAGCCGAGGTAGTCGAACCGCAGCTGGTCGAACATGACGAAGAGTATGTTCTGCTTTTTCGGTTTCATGGACCCTTCCTTTTGATGACCGGTTCTTGTGGCAGTGCCGCAGGGACCGGTGGATCAAAGCTGGTCGAAGGATCGGCGCGTGTAAAATACCAGTCTCATGAAGGCCATATCATTTTTAATATGTCTAATGTCCTCAGGAGTGGAAAATTCAATTCAACCCTTGCGCGCGGACTTCATCCTCAAAGCAGGCCATCATTGCCTTTGCGAGGGTCGACAGATGGGCTGTCCCGCCAATTGTCGCGATGCCGAGAGAACCCATCATGGACATGCCTCCAATGTCGACCGCGACAAAATCCCCGCGCCCGAGTTCCGCGCGCACGACGCCCTGGGGGCAGAAGGCAACGGTATCCGATATGGGAAGCATGCCGCGAATGAACTCGAAGGACATCGTTTCAATGGTATTTGGAAAATGACCAACGCCATGCGCCATGATGAAATGATCGAGCTCGTCGCGGATGACCACCCCCGAGGGCGGGATGATCACGGTGAAATCGGAAAGCGCGTCGAGCGTATGCGACCCTTTTGCCAGCACGTGCCCCTGGCGCACGACGAATATCAACGGCTCGGTGTAAAGGTGGTGAAAGCTCACCCCATAGGTGTTGTTGGGGTGATCCTGCCGCCCGACCAGCAGATCCACATCCCCGTTTCGAAGGCGCTCGGTCATGTCGCCTGCGTCGCTTGCCAATACGCGCGGTGTCACGAAGGGAAACATCTTTTTGAAACGCAAGATTGCGCCCGGAAGGATGGAGCGGGTGATGCTGGGCGCGACCATCACGGTCAGCGTACGAGTCCTTGTCGTTCCGTCGAACAGGTTGAGCGCCTGTTCGATCTGGGTCATGCCCGGACGCACATAGGTCAGCAGGGCCTGCCCGGCGGGGGTCAGGTTCACGCCTTCGCTGCTGCGCTCGAACAGCCGGTTTCCGACCAATTGCTCCAGCTCGCGAATGGTCCGCGATACATTCGGTTGCGCGGTGTGAAGCGCCTCGGCGGCCTTTGTAACCGACTTGCAATCCGCGACCTGCAGGAAAAATTCCAGTTGACGCATCTTGATCGGGCGGCGGCTCACGGGCCTTTCCGGAGTAATGAGGTTCGGTGTCCAATATTCATTTCAAAGCGCGCCCTCGTTTAGTTGGAAACAATGCCTAGTCGCCATATCAGTCTTCCTTCACCCTGCACGCGCAAGCCCGCGAACGGTATCTTTATCGAAAGGAGACAATTGGAACCTGAATCGTCCGGGGGTTTGTGCCGCTCCAATTGCTCATTTATATAGCTCTTCTGTCCGCTTGGTCAGACCGTTGCGTGCCGTCGCCGCAATTGTTCAATGGTCCTGTGCTGCACTCAATCACTTGACGGGTTTATACTTTATATATGAAATTATGTAGAAGCATAGGCTTTGATGATGTGGCTGCCCCCCCGACGGCATCAATGTGCCAAGGTGGGTCGCTTCTTCTCATGCGCAAATTTCTGAAACAGCAGGGCCAACCGCGCGCCGCGCCAATCAGGCTCCTGTCATTGAAAACCATGGCCACTTTCAGCCCTTTGTTGTTCCAGGGCAGGAGGGCGTCGATATCGGATTGTTTGTGGACTTTCAGCGCATGACATCGCGCCCGTTCTCCCGCCTCGCAAAATCTGCAAACAGCCTGCCGCCCAGGATGACGAAATGTACAATTAGCGGCATCTGGTCGAGAATTTTTCAGAAGATCAAGAATTACAGAGGGATAGCAATACGCTACTGCAAGACAGACACCAGCTTTGCCGCATTCATCTCAATCGCGGCAACCGTGCTCTGGCTCAAATGAACGTCAACTGACCCTGGACTTACCGTCGATCTTCTGTCTGATAAGTTGCAATACACGCTTCACTGCGGGCGTCGCCTCCACCGACCGCAGCTGGATCAGCGAAAACGGTTCAACCGCGAGGCCGGGGGCCGTGTCGAGCCTTCGGATGCGGCCGCCAAATGCCTGTTCCCCTGCGTAGAAATCTGCCGCAGCCCGCGCCAAGGGGGCAATCGCGTTGGTTTCGCAGATGATGGCGAGGGTCAGCAGCATCGATGACGTGCTGAGAATCCGCTCAGGCGGATTAAGTCCGTTTCTGAGCAGGTAAGCCTCTGCCGTCCGGCGCAACAGCCCGTTCTTGGGCTGCATGACCCAGTCGTATGACAGGCAGTCTGCCACCTTCAAATCGGTCCTGCGTGAAAGCGGGTGTTCCAGGCGCGCGACCAGTGAAACCGGCTCGGAACCGACTTCGGTCAGTTTGATGGCACGGGGGTCCATGCCGTCGGGCACCCTTCCGATGTAGAAATCCAGTTCATTTGCAGTCAAGGCATCGGCCAGCTTGTCGCTTGTGTCGACATCGACAGACAGCTCGATATTCGGGTAGGTGACCCTCAGCTCGCGGATCACTGGAAGCACCAGTTCGACGGCTGGTCCGGTCACGCTGCCGATCCGGACGGTGCCACGTTCGCCCTTGCTGAGCGCGGTGATCTGATGTTGCGCATCGTCAAGGCCGTGCAGCAGATCGCGCGCTCTCAGGGCCAGGACTTCGCCTGCCGCCGTCAGGGTTACGCCGCGGGCGTGTCGGTCGTAAAGGCGGGCATTCACCGTCTTTTCCAGGTCCGCGAGCAGCCGTGACGCGGCTGACTGGGTCATGGCAACTTGCGCTGCCGCGCCCGAGACCTGACCGGTTTCCTGCACCGCAACCAGCAGGCGCAATTGTGACAAGCGCAGGCCGCGTCGGATCAATTCGTCTCGGGCAGGTACTTTCGGGGGCGCTGTTGCGGGGAGAGAGGATGTCATCATTTCCGCCTTATTGCATTTTTGCTATATCTATAACCTGAAATCGAATTTGATTGCTATAGCGTGATGCGCGCATTCTCTCGCCATGTCTCACGGCTTACGGGTCGCGAAACGCAAAAAATGTCCGCCATACCGCGGAGGAGCGGTGAATGGACACATGGGAGGAATTCAGATGGTCTTTACTAGACGCGCCTTTGGCGCGACCGCGCTTGCGCTTGTACTTGCCGTTCCTGCGTTTGCGCAGGACAAAGGTTACGTCGGCATCGCCATGCCCACAAAGTCGTCCGCACGCTGGATCGACGACGGCAACAATATGGTCAAGCAGTTCGAAGCCGCAGGCTACAAGACGGACCTGCAATACGCCGAGGACGATATCCCCAACCAACTGGCGCAGATCGAGAACATGATCACCAAGGGCGTTGACGCGCTGGTCATCGCCGCGATTGATGGCACTACGCTGACCAGCGCGCTGGCCAATGCTGCGGCCTCCGATATCCAGGTCGTGGCCTACGACCGCCTGATCCGCGACAGCGGCGATGTCAGCTACTACGCCACTTTCGACAACTTCAAGGTCGGCGTGCAGCAGGCCGAGACTTTGGTCGCGGGGCTCAAGGAACGCTTTCCCGATGCGCAGCCCTGGAACGTCGAACTCTTCGGCGGCAGCCCGGACGACAACAACGCCTATTTCTTCTACGATGGAGCGATGTCGGTGCTACAGCCGATGATCGACGCCGGCGACATCGTTGTCGTGTCGGGCCAGATGGGTATGGATACCGTTGGCACATTGCGCTGGGACGGCTCTGTCGCCCAGGCGCGGATGGATAACCTGTTGTCGGCAAATTACACCGACAACCAGGTCCATGGCGTTCTGTCGCCCTATGACGGTCTGTCGATCGGGATCATCTCGTCGCTTCAGGGCGTTGGCTATGGCTCTGGCGACATGAAGATGCCCATCGTCTCCGGTCAGGATGCCGAAGTACCTTCGGTCAAGGCGATCCTGCGCGGCGATCAGTATTCGACGATTTTCAAGGACACCCGCGAACTTGCCCGCGTCACCGTCAGCATGGTCGATGCGCTGCTGCAGGGCGGAGAGCCGGAGATCAACGATACCAAGACCTACGACAACGGCGTCAAGGTTGTTCCCTCCTACCTGCTCGAACCGCTGCCGGTGACCGCCGAAAACTGGGAAGAGCGGCTGGTGGACAGCGGATACTACGACAAAAGCGAGATCGAATGATCTCTCCTACCTGACCGGTTGCTCCTGACTGGTCCGACTTGCCTGCCGGATGCTTCCGGCAGGCGCTTCCAAAAATTGCGAGGCCCCAGATGTCCGTCATTCTTGAAATGCGCGGGATCACCAAGGAATTTCCCGGCGTGAAAGCGCTCGACAATGTCACGCTTTCCGTAGCGGAGGGCGAGATTCACGCGCTTGTCGGCGAAAACGGTGCCGGTAAATCGACGCTGATGAAGGTACTTTCGGGGGTCTATCCGGACGGTTCTTTCGTTGGTGAGATCCTATACGATGGCAAGCCGCGGGCGTTCCGGTCGATCCGCGACAGCGAAGACATCGGCATTATCATCATTCACCAGGAGCTGGCGTTGATTCCGCTTCTGTCGGTGGCCGAGAATATCTTTCTGGGCAACGAACGCGCCACACGAGGGATTATCGACTGGCGCGAGACACATGACAGGGCTGCCGATCTGCTGGCCCGCGTCGGGTTGGCCGAGAACCCCGAGACGATCCTCGATGACCTGGGCCTCGGCAAGCAGCAGCTGGTCGAGATTGCCAAGGCGCTCTCCAAGAACGTGCGCCTGCTTATCCTGGACGAGCCGACCTCGTCATTGAACGAAGCAGACAGCGCCAAGCTGTTGCAACTGCTTATAGATTTCCGCGAAAAGGGGCTGACCTCGATCCTGATATCGCACAAACTGAACGAGGTCTCGAAGGTTGCCGACACAATCACCGTTCTGCGCGACGGGGCCACTGTGGCGCGGATGAACTGCGCCGACGGAGTGGACGAAAATGACATCGTTCGCAACATGGTCGGCCGCGCGCTGGAAGACCGCTATCCGCCGAAGGGCGACACGGCGCCCGGCGAGATCGCGATGGAGGTCCGCAACTGGACCGTTCATCATCCGCTGCATGCCGAACGCCGGGTCGTGAAAGACGTGAGCTTCCACGTCCACAAGGGCGAGGTGCTGGGCATCGCGGGCCTGATGGGTGCAGGGCGGACCGAACTGGCGATGAGCCTCTTCGGTCGCTCTTATGGCCGCGACATCAGCGGCGACGTCTTGATCAACGGCGCTGCTGCCGATCTGTCCACCGTGCGGCACGCGATCAAAGCGGGTTTGGCCTATGCCACCGAGGACCGAAAGACCTACGGGCTGGTGCTGGACGACACGATCCGGCGCAATGTGCCTCTGGCCGATCTTTCCGCCATTTCCCGCAACGGCATCGTCGATCGCGAACAAGAAGCAGAGGTCGCCGCGCGCTATCGCGACAAGCTCGCCATCAAGTCGTCCTCCATCGAACAGGCGACCGTGAACTTGTCGGGCGGCAATCAGCAGAAGGTGGTTCTGTCCAAATGGCTTTTTGCCGATCCGGATATCCTGATCCTGGATGAGCCGACCCGCGGGATCGACGTTGGTGCCAAGTTCGAAATCTACACCGTGATCCGCGAGCTTGCGGCGCAGGGTAAGGCGATCATCGTAATCTCGTCGGAACTGCCCGAACTGCTGGGCGTGACGGATCGCCTTTACGTCATGAATGAAGGCCGCTTCGTCGCTGAAATGCCGACGGCAGAGGCTAGCCAGGAGAAAATCATGTCAAAAATTGTCAAATCGGCAGAAGTCGCATGACCGATACAACAGTCCAGACCACCGCCGAGCAGGATCAGCCGACGAAATCCGGCTGGCAGTTCTTGAAAGGACACCTGCGGGAATACGGCATCCTGATCGCATTGGTGGTCATCATGGCCTTCTTCCAGGTTGCCACCGGGGGCATCCTGCTCAAACCGGTGAACCTGACGAACCTCATCCTGCAGAACTCCTACATTGTTATCATGGCCGTGGGGATGCTGCTGGTGATCGTCTGCGGTCATATCGACCTGTCCGTCGGCTCTGTCCTTGGGTTCATCGGGGCGTTGGCCGCGGTGATGATCGTGAACTGGGAACTTCCATGGCTGCTCGCGGCGGTGCTTTGCCTGATCGCGGGAGCGGCCATTGGAGCGGCCCAGGGCTTCTGGGTCGCCTATTTCCGGATCCCTTCATTCATCGTGACACTGGCGGGCATGTTGGTTTTCAAAGGTCTGACACTTTGGCTGCTCGCAGGGCAGTCCGTGGGGCCACTTCCGCCAGAGTTCCGGCTGATCTCGTCAGGCTTTGTACCCGACCTTTTTGGCGGCGAAACCCTGAACCTGCTGTCGCTCTTCGTTGGCATTGCTGTGGCAGCGCTGCTGCTGTGGCTGGCGATCCGCACCCGCGGCCGCCAGATGGCTGCAGGGTCCGAGACTGAACCCTTCGCCTTCTTCGCCGGTCGCAACGCGCTGATTTTCTGCGCATTGGTCTACATGTCCTGGCTGATGGCGGATTTCCGCGGCCTTCCCAACGTCTTCATCGTCATGGCGCTGCTGATCGCAGTCTATTCCTTCCTGACGTCACGCACCACGTTCGGCCGCCGCATCTATGCGATCGGGGGCAACGAAAAAGCGGCGTCGCTGTCGGGTATCAACTCAAAGCGGCTGACATTCGTGACCTTTGCCAACATGGGGATGCTGGCAGCACTTGCCGGGCTGGTCTTTGCTGCCCGCCTGAACACCGCCACCCCCAAGGCTGGCGTCGCTTTCGAGTTGGACGTGATCGCCGCAGTCTTCATCGGCGGCGCGTCGATGTCGGGCGGCGTGGGCACCGTGGTAGGGGCCGTGATCGGCGCCTTTATCATGGGGGTCATGAACAACGGCATGTCGATCCTCGGCATCGGCATTGATTGGCAGCAGGTCATCAAGGGCCTGGTCCTGCTGGCCGCCGTGATCTTCGACGTCATGAACAAGCAGAAAGGCTGACGATATGCTGCTTTCCCAATTCTCACGCGTGGACGGAACACCGCAGATCGTCGCCCGCGACGGCCCAGAGGCTTACGAGGTCAAGACGGATCTCTCTCTTTATGCGCTTGCCATGGAATGCATCGAAATGGGGCAAGGGCTGCGCGACCGCATCGCCAGCCTCGGAATGGGTGTTGCTGTGGATCTGGATGCGCTTTACGCAAAGCGCCGCCTGCTGCCGCCGGTCACCCATCCCGACCCGGCGCATCTGCATTTGACCGGAACCGGCTTGACCCACCTCGGCTCTGCCTCAACCCGTGCGGACATGCATAAGAAAACGACCGGCGACGAGACCGACAGCATGAAGATGTTCCGCATGGGCGTGGAGGGTGGCAAACCCGCCAATGGCACCGCCGGGGTCCAGCCCGAATGGTTCTACAAGGGCAACGGCACCGTTCTTACTTTTCCCGGTGCGCCGCTCGTGTCGCCCGACTTTGCCGAGGACGGAGGGGAGGAGCCCGAGATCGCGGGCATCTACCTTATCGCGCCGGATGGCACGCCAGTCCGGCTTGGATGGGCGCTGGCCAACGAATTTTCGGACCATGTGATGGAGCGACGCAACTACCTTTATCTCGCGCATTCCAAGCTGCGCCCCGCCGCCCTCGGGCCCGAGTTGCTGATCGGTGACCTTCCGGATCACATTGAGGGCACTTCCCGCGTCTATCGAGACGGCAAGGTTCTGTTCGAGAAGCCGTTCCTGTCGGGTGAGGCGAATATGAGCCACTCGTTTGCCAACCTTGAACACCACCACTTCAAGTATCCGCTGTTCCGCCAGCCCGGTGATCTGCATATTCACATGTTCGGCACTGCGACACTGTCGTTTGCCGACGGCGTGCAGACCCGCGACGGCGATATCTTCGAGATCGAGGCCACGCCCTTCGGCCTGCCGCTGCGCAACCAGCTTGCCTTCACACCGCTCGGAAAGCCCGAGCCGTGCACCGAAATTCGTTCGCTCTAAGGACAGTTATGACCTTCAAACCGGCCCAATGGCCCAGAAAACTCAGATCGCAGGAATGGTACGGCGGCACGTCGCGGGACAATATCTATCACCGTGGCTGGCTCAAGAACCAAGGCTACCCGCATGACCTGTTTGACGGCCGCCCGGTCATCGGCATCCTGAATACTTGGTCCGACCTGACCCCCTGCAACGGCCACCTGCGCGAGCTTGCTGAAAAGGTGAAGGCCGGCGTCTGGGAGGCAGGGGGCTTTCCTGTTGAAGTGCCTGTCTTCTCGGCGTCGGAAAATACCTTCCGCCCAACTGCGATGATGTACCGCAATCTTGCTGCCATGGCGGTCGAGGAACAGATGCGCGCGCAGCCGATAGACGGCGCCGTGCTTCTGGTTGGTTGCGACAAGACCACGCCGTCTCTGATGATGGGCGCGGCCTCCACGGATATTCCGTCAATCGTCGTATCTGGCGGGCCGATGTTGAACGGTTGGTTCCGGGGCGAACGGGTCGGGTCCGGGACGGCGCTCTGGCAGATGTCCGAGGATATCAAAGCTGGCAAGATGAGCCAGGACGATTTCCTTGACGCCGAACAAGCGATGAGCCGGTCATCGGGCACCTGCAACACGATGGGCACGGCCTCTACCATGGCGTCGATGGCTGAAGCGCTGGGTATGGCCTTGTCGGGCAACGCCGCGATCCCTGGTGTGGATGCGCGACGTCGCGTGATGGCGCAGATCACGGGACGCCGCATCGTGCAGATGGTAAAGGACGATCTGAAACCATCGGACATCATGACGAAACGGGCATTCGAAAACGCAATCCGCGTGAACGGTGCGATTGGCGGGTCGACCAATGCGCTGATTCATCTGCTTGCGATAGCGGGCCGGGTTGGCGTTGATCTTACGTTGGACGACTGGGACCGTCTGGGCCGCGACGTGCCGACCATCGTGAACCTCATGCCGTCAGGCAAATACCTGATGGAAGAGTTCTTTTACGCCGGTGGCCTGCCCGTCGTTCTGAAACGCCTGGGCGAGGCGGGGATGCTGCACAAAGATGCGCTGACCGTCTCCGGCACAGGGATCTGGGATGAGGTCAAGGACGCAGTGAACTGGAACGAGGATGTGATCCTGCCAGTGGAAAAGGCCCTCACCCAGTCGGGCGGCATTGCCGTGCTCAAGGGTAATCTCGCGCCTTCCGGCGCTGTGCTGAAACCCTCCGCCGCGACACCGGAACTGATGCAGCACCGGGGCCGCGCGGTCGTGTTCGAGGATATCGACGACTACAAGGCGCGCATCAACGACGACGCACTGGATATCGACGAGACCTGCGTGATGGTGCTGAAGAACTGCGGCCCCAGAGGCTATCCCGGCATGTCCGAGGTTGGCAACATGGGCCTGCCGCCCAAGGTGCTGAAAAAGGGGATCACCGACATGGTCCGCATTTCGGATGCGCGCATGTCCGGCACCGCTTATGGCACTGTGATCCTGCACACCGCCCCCGAAGCCGCCGCGGGTGGTCCGCTGGCCATCGTGCAAACCGGCGACATGATCGAGATCGACGTGCAGAACAGGCGCATCCATCTGGATCTGACCGACAAAGAGATCGCGGCGCGCCTGGCCGATTGGACGCCGCCGGAGGTTCCTGCCGTGAATGGCGGATACACCCGGCTTTACCACGATGCGGTCGAAGGCGCGGACACCGGGGCCGATTTCAGCTTCCTGAAAGGATGCAGAGGAAACGAGGTGCCCCGTGACAGCCACTAATCTTGCCCTGGTGGGCATCGGCAAGATCGCCCGTGACCAGCATATCCCGGCCCTCGCCGCATCGGACGCCTATCAACTGGCCGCCACGGTCAGCCGCAGCGGCGGCACCGAGGGCGTCGAGAATTACGACACAGTTGAGGCGCTTCTCGCGGCGCGCCCCGACATTCCTGCCATCAGCTTTTGCACCCCGCCTCAGGTCCGCTATGCCGGCGCGCGCGCCGCGCTGGTGGCTGGCCGACATGTGATGCTGGAGAAACCGCCGGGCGCGTCGCTGTCCGAGGTCCGCGCGCTGGAGACGCTGGCGCAGGACAAGGGCCTGACCCTCTTTGCCACCTGGCATTCGCGGCACGCGGCGTCGGTGCCCGCCGCGAAGGCCTGGCTGTCTGACAAAACGGTCAAATCGGTCAGGATCGACTGGAAGGAAGACGTGCGCGTCTGGCATCCCGGTCAGCAGTGGATTTGGGAGGCCGGGGGGTTGGGCATCTTCGATCCTGCGATCAACGCTTTCTCGATCCTGACCGAAATCCTGCCGGTCGAGGTTCACGTGACCGGGGCCGAACTGCATTTCCCCAGCAATTGCGAGACCCCGATTGCGGGTAAAATACGTATGGACGGCCCCCATGGCCCACTCGTCACCGCCGACGTCGATTTTCTTTGGGAGGGCGATGCCCTCTGGCGCCTGATCGTCGAGACGGACGACAGAACGCTGACCCTTAATCAGGGCGGTGCGGTACTGGAGATTGACGGCATCGCGCAACACGCCGGGGCGCGCGAAGAGACGAATATTCACGGCGAATACGACGGCCTCTATGCCCGCTTCGCAGATTTGCTCGACACCAATACCTCCGAGGTAGACCTGCGCCCGATGGTGCTGGTGGCCGACGCGTATACCCTCGGAAAACGCATCGAAGCGCCCGAGTTCATTGACCCAACACGGACGGCAAACTGATATGCTCGACAGCACACCCCTCACCGGAAAACATCTGATCGCAGGCGAATGGGTCGATAGCGGTCCGACCTTCACCTCCGACCCCGTAACTGGCGAGGCTTTCTCCGTCCATTGCGGGGGTGCGGGTGACATCGACGCCGCCGTTCTCGCCGCGGAAGAGGCCTTTGCCACATACGGCTGGACCGACCGCGAAACCCGCGCGACATTCCTTGAAGCCATCGCTGATGAGATCGAAGCGCGCGGTGCGCAGCTGACGGCGCACGGCTCTGCCGAAACCGGCCTGCCCGCAGCGAGACTTGAAGGAGAGCGGGGCCGCACGACCGGCCAGCTTCGCATGTTTGCGGCGCATATCCGCAAGGGCGATTACCTCGACATCCGCCACGACCCGGCTCTGCCCGACCGTGCGCCGCTGCCGCGTCCCGACCTGCGACTGGTCCAGCGCCCGCTTGGTCCCGTCGGGGTCTTTGGCGCGTCGAACTTTCCGCTGGCGTTCTCCACCGCCGGGGGCGATACCGCCGCCGCGCTGGCTGCCGGCTGTCCGGTGGTCTACAAGGGCCACCCCGGCCACCCTGCCACTGGCGAGCTGGTCGCCCAGGCCATCGCGGACGCCATCGAGAAAACCGGTATGCCCAAGGGCACTTTCGGGTTTGTCCAGTCGAACACCAACGAGGCGGGCGTGGCGCTGGTCCGGCACCCCCTGATCCGCGCCATCGGATTTACCGGATCCTTTCGGGGGGGCAAGGCGCTGTTCGATCTGGCCATGACGCGACCCGAACCGATCCCGTTTTACGGTGAGCTTGGCTCGATCAACCCGGTCTTTGTGATGCCCGCTGCCCTCAAGGCCCGCGCCGCCGAGACCGGCGCAGCCTGGGCGGGGTCGCTGACAATGGGCGTCGGCCAGTTCTGTACCAACCCCGGCGTCGTTGTGCTGCCGCAGGGCGCGGACGGCGACGCGTTCCGTGACGCCGCGCTCAAGGCGCTGTCCGAGGCCGGTCCGCAGCCCATGCTGACAACCGGCATTGCAAAAGGCTACGCCGATGCTGTTCAGAAAACGGCCCAATCCGCAAACCGCCTGACAGAGGCCGCCGACGCGCAGGACCGCTGCGGCCTGCCTGCGGTTTTTGAGGTCAGCGGCGCTGACTGGTTGGCCAACCCGGCGCTTGCGGAAGAGATGTTCGGCCCCGCCGCCATCCTGATCCGCACCGCATCGCCAACCGAAACGCTGGACATCGCGAAGTCGTTCACCGGTCAGCTGACCGTCACGCTTCAGATGGAAGAGGCCGACACAGACGCCGCCCGCGCGCTGATGCCGGTGCTGGAACGTATGGCAGGACGGGTGCTGGCCAACGGCTTTCCCACGGGAGTCGAAGTGGCCGATGCGATGGTTCACGGCGGGCCGTTCCCCGCCTCCACCAATTTCGGCGCGACGTCGGTCGGCAGTCTCGGCATACGCCGGTTCCTGCGTCCGGTGTCGTTCCAGAATATTCCAGACGCGCTGTTGCCCTCCGATCTTCGGATCGGTTGACGGCGCGCCGGGAAAGACGAAGATCGGCGGCGGATGGTCCGTCGCCGATGGACGGGACCCAGGGAGGAATTGGGTCCTTCATTCCTAGGGAGGAAACAATGAAAAATCTACTTGCCACAACGGCATTTCTGGCCTTCGGCGCATCCGCTGCGCTGGCGCAGACGGTCGGCTTTTCGCAGATCGGCTCTGAATCCGGCTGGCGTGCGGCCGAAACAACCCTGACCAAGCAACAGGCCGAGGAACGCGGGATCACCCTGAAATTTTCGGACGCGCAGCAAAAGCAGGAAAACCAGATCGCCGCGATCCGGTCGTTTATCGCCCAAGGCGTGGACGCGATCCTGCTGGCCCCGGTTGTGGCCACCGGCTGGGATTCGGTGCTGGAGGAGGCCAGGGATGCCGAGATTCCCGTCGTCCTTCTGGACCGCCGGGTTGACAGCGACGACTCGCTTTATCTTACGGCCGTGGGGTCCGACCTCGTGCACGAAGGTGAAGTGGCGGGCAAATGGCTGGTTGATCAGGCCGCGGGCGAAGAATGCCGCGTCGTCGAACTGCAGGGCACGACAGGGTCTTCTCCGGCAATCGACCGGAAGACCGGGTTCGAAAAAGGCATCGCGGGGGCCGACAATATTGAGATTGTCCGCTCCCAGACTGGCGATTTTACCCGCGCCCAGGGCAAGGAAGTGATGGAGAGCTTCCTGCAGGCAGAAAACGGTGGCAAAGATATCTGTGCGCTTTACGCCCATAACGATGACATGGCCGTGGGTGCGATTCAGGCTATCAAGGAAGCGGGCCTGAAGCCGGGCGAGGACATACTGATCGTATCGATCGACGCGGTGCCAGATATCTTCCAGGCCATGTCGGCAGGCGAGGCCAATGCCACGGTGGAACTGACGCCCAACATGGCAGGCCCCGCATTTGACGCGCTCGAAGCCTATCTGGCGGACGGAACGGAGCCGGCGAAGTTCATTCAGACTGAATCCAAGCTCTATACCCAGGCAGACGATCCGGCGGGCGAATATGAGCGCCGGAAAGATCTGGGGTACTGAACGCGATCTGATGACCGGTGGCGGCGAAACCGCCGCCGGTTCACCTGCGCCGAACCTAAGGGCAGCGGACCAGACTTGAAATTCCGGGTGCAGAATGCTTCTGACAATAAAATCCCTAACGAAGACCTTTCCCGGCACCAAGGCGCTGGATGGGGTCGACTTCGACCTTGCTGCTGGCGAGGTTCACGCCTTGTTGGGCGAAAACGGCGCAGGCAAGTCGACACTGATCAAATGCCTGACCGGGGCGTACCTGCGTGATGCGGGTCTGATTTCGCTGGAGGGCCAGACGATCTCGCCCCGCTCCACGTCAGAGGCACAGGCGCTTGGCATCGGCACTGTCTACCAAGAGGTCAATCTGCTGCCCAATCTCACGGTGGCGCAGAATCTGACATTCGGCAATGAACCACGCCGGTTCGGCATGGTCGACCGGCGCGCGCAGCGTCGTCAGGCCGAGGAGATGTTGGACGGCTACAGGTTGGATATCGATGTGTCCCGAGACCTTTCGGCCTATTCCGTGGCAATCCGCCAGATCATCGCCATCGCCCGCGCGGTGGCACTTTCCGGTAAGGTTCTGATCCTGGACGAACCGACGGCAAGTCTTGATGCCCGCGAGGTCGAGACTTTGTTCGCGGTCGTCCGGCGCCTTCGCAAGAAGGGGCTGGGGATCGTGTTTGTCTCGCATTTTCTGGATCAGGTCTTCGATCTGTCCGATCGCGTTACCGTGTTGCGCAATGGGAAAAAGGTCATCACCGAACGCACGGCCGATCTCGACCGGGTTCAACTGATCGAACATATGCTGGGCCGCGCGTTGAAGGACGATGTGGTTGGTCATGCCAAGGCGCATCAGGCAGGCCGCGAATGGCCCGAGCTTCTGAAATTCGAGGGTTATGGCCGTCGCGGCCATATCGCCCCGTTTGATCTGAGCGTCGGCAAAGGCGAGGTTCTGGGCCTCGCAGGTCTGTTGGGCTCCGGGCGTACGGAAAGCGCGGAGCTGATGTTTGGCCTCGCGCCCGCCCATAGTGGCGCGGCGCGCGACGCCGAGGGGACGCTCGATCTGTCCTCGCCGCGTGCGGCCATCGCTGCTGGCTTCGGCTTTGCCCCTGAAGAACGCAAGGAGGATGGCATCGTCGCCGATCTTTCAGTGCGCGAAAACATTGCGCTCGCCATGCAGGCCCGCCGCGGCTGGGCGCGTCCCGTTCCCCGTGCAGAGCAGCTGCGCCTCGCCGAGGATTACATCGAAAAGCTCGACATCCGCACATCCGGCCCGGAACAGCCGATCGGAGATCTGTCGGGCGGCAACCAGCAGAAGGTCGTGCTGGCCCGCTGGCTGGCCATGAACCCGCGGTTCCTGATCCTGGATGAACCGACGCGCGGTATCGACGTCGGCGCCCATGCGGAGATACTGCGGCTGATCAGGCAGGTCACTGACGCGGGCATGTCGATCCTTGTCATATCTTCGGAACTGGATGAACTGATCGCAGTGGCCGACCGGGTCATCGTGGTCCGCGACCGGCACCATGTGGCCGAACTAACGGGACCCGAGATCACCACGGACACCATCGTGCGCGCCATCGCCGCGCCGGATCGCGAGACGGCCGAGGTGCCCGCATGACCGCTTTGCGCCGTGTGACACCGCAGTTGCTGACGCTGGCCGCGCTGGTGGCGTTGATCACGCTCTTCTTTCCTGACTTCCTGCGGATCGAGGTGATCAACGGCCGCCTCGTCGGTACGACCATGGATATCCTGAAACGCGGCGCGCCTATTGGGTTGCTCGCCGTCGGTATGACGCTTGTCATCGCCACGCGCGGCATCGATCTGAGCGTGGGAACCACCATGGCCATCACTGGCGCGATTGCTGCCTGGTCGATCACGCAGGGTTACGGTCTGGGGGGCGCGCTGGCGCTGGCCCTTTTGGCCGGTGTCGCGGCGGGACTGTGGAATGGGCTGCTGGTGGCGATCTTCGGCATTCAGCCTATCGTCGCCACGTTGATTCTGATGACTTCGGGCAGGGGAATCGCGCAGCTTGTGACAGAGGGGCGCATCCTGACGTTCTCACACGACGGCATGGCCTTCTTCGGCTCCGGCGATTTGATGGGTATTCCTGCTCCGGCGCTGCTATGGCTGCTGACCGCTGCGGGCGTGGCGCTTTTGATGCGCCGTTCGGCGCTTGGCATGCTGATCGAAGCCGTGGGAGTGAACCGCGCGGCCTCGGCCCTTGCGGGGGTCAATGCGACGGTGCTGCTGATTGCGGTCTATGTCGCATCGGGCCTTTGTGCTGCGTTGGCCGGGATCGTGGCGACCGCCGACATTCGTGGGGCAGATGCCAACAACGCGGGCCTCTGGCTGGAGCTCGATGCGATCCTTGCGGTGGTGATCGGCGGCAACTCCCTGATGGGAGGGCGCTTTTCCATCGCAGCCTCGCTGCTGGGCGCGCTGATCATCCAGACCATCGACACCGGCATCCTGCTGGCGGGCTTCCCGTCGGAATACAATTTGGTCATAAAGGCGGGTCTCGTGCTGATCATTCTGGTGCTGCAAAGCCCGAACCTGAGCCAACATTGGTACAGTCTACGCCGCGCGGCACAACGGCGCCGCGAAATCGCCGTAGCCTCGATGAAGGAGACCGGGCAATGAACCCTCGCCTCTTTCCCCTGGCCGCGACCATCGGGATATTCCTGCTGGCCTGTTTGATCTGCGTCATCCAGTTTCCTTACATGCTGTCCACCCGCGTGGTCGGGAACCTGCTTACCGACAACGCCTATCTCGGCATCGTGGCCGTCGGCATGACAGTGGTGATCCTGTCGGGGGGCATCGACCTTTCGGTTGGGTCGGTCATCGCATTTTCCGGTGTCTTCATCGCGGTAATGTTGCGCGATACGGGCCTGCATCCCATAATTGTATTCGCCCTGCTTCTGGTGGTCTCCACAAGCTTCGGCGCTGTCATGGGGTGGCTGATCCATGCGCTGGCCATGCCGCCTTTCATCGTAACCTTGGCGGGCATGTTTCTGGCGCGCGGCGCGGCTTACATGCTCACCATCGATTCCGTGCCGATCAATCATGTCTTTTACGACCTTTTGGATGATGCCTATCTCCTGATGCCCGGCAAGGGTCGGCTGACCCTGATCGGCGTGGTCATGCTGCTGACTGTGGCGGTCGGCATGATCGTCACCCATCGCACCCGGTTCGGCGCATCGGTATTCGCCCTGGGCGGCGGAGAGGCCGCCGCACGCCTGATGGGCGTCAAGGTCGGGCGCACCACCGTGCTGATCTATGCGTTTTCCGGGCTGATGGCCGGGCTCTCGGGTATCGTGTTTTCAGTCTACACCAGTTCGGGCTATCCGCTGGCCACCGTTGGCACCGAACTAAACGCCATCGCAGCGGTCGTGATCGGGGGCACGCTGTTGACCGGTGGGGCGGGATTTGTCTTTGGTACGCTGATCGGGGTGCTGACCATGGGGCTGATCCAGACCTACATCGTCTTCGACGGCTCGCTCTCAAGCTGGTGGACCAAGATCATCATCGGCCTGCTGCTGCTGGCCTTTATACTGCTGCAAAAGGGGCTGTTGCGCCTCACCGTCTCTAAGGCCGGTGCATGATGGTCCGGATCGTCGCGGACTGGGGCACATCTCGTCTGCGCATCTGGGCGCTGAACGCAGGGGGAGAGGTCACGGGTGCAGCAACATCGGAGGCGGGGATGAGCCGCCTGACCCCCGATGCCTTTGAACCCGCCTTCCTGCGCGCCGCCGCAGCGCTGTTGCCCGAAGAGGGCCCGGTCGAGGTCTTGATCTGCGGCATGGCCGGGGCAAGGGCCGGCTGGCAAGAGGTCTCTTACAAGGCTGTTCCCTGTGAACCCATCGCCCGGCCCGAGAGGATCACGACCCGCGACCCGCGCCTGAATGTCCGTATTATCCCCGGCCTTAGCCAATCCGCGTCGCCCGATGTGATGCGGGGCGAAGAGACGCAGGTCGCGGGCTTTCTGGCCGCACATCCCGGCTACAACGGCGTGATCTGCCTGCCCGGCACTCATACCAAGTGGGTGCGCCTGGCCAAGGGTCGCGTGCAGAGTTTCCGGTCCGCCATGACAGGTGAACTGTTCGACCTGCTCAGCACCCGCTCGACCCTCGCCGGATTGACAGATGACGGCTGGGACGACGCGGTTTTTGATGAGGCCGTCAACGGTGCCGTGGTGTCACAGACCGCGTTGGCCGCCGACCTGTTCGTTCTGCGTGCTGCCGGACTTCTGTCGCAGGCCGCCCCCGGTGCGACGCGTGCACGGTTGTCGGCGATACTGATCGGACAGGAAGTCGCCGGCCTGCGACCCATCTGGCAGGACCTCCCCGTGGCATTGATCGGGGATGCGACGCTCGCGGACCTCTATCATCGGGCATTACGTGCTGCCGGGCAAAGGCCCGAGAGGTTCGAGGCCGCCGAACTGACACTCGCCGGCCTGCGCGCCGCTTTCGAGATCTATAGGGAGGAGCCCCAATGAGAGAGATCGTCGCAATCCTGCGCGGGGTAACCCCGGCGGAGGTTGAAAAGATCGGCGAGGCTTTGATCGCTGCCGGGATCACCCGTATCGAGGTGCCGCTGAATTCACCCGATCCGCTGGACAGCATCACACGGCTGTCCATGGCCTTCGGCTCCGAGGCGGAGATCGGGGCGGGAACGGTGCTCGACCCTGCTCAGGTGCTGATGGTGGCGCAAGCGGGTGGACGGCTGATCGTTTCACCTGACACCAATGCCGCCGTGATCACCGAGACCAAGCGCCAAGGCATGACCTCGTGCCCCGGCGCGATAACACCGAGTGAATGTTTTGCCGCCCTGCGCGCAGGCGCGGATGAGATTAAACTTTTTCCGGGCTCTCTGATCGGTTGTTCCGGACTCGCAGTAATACGGGCGGTCCTGCCCCCCGGAACAAAGGTGTTGGCCGTGGGCGGTGCGGGTCCGGACAATTTTGCGGAATGGGCAAAGGCGGGTATCTCGGGGTTTGGTGTGGGAACGGCGCTCTACCGACCGGGAAACACAGTTCCGGAGGTTGCCAAAAATGCCGCGCGGATCGTCGCCGCCTATGATGAGGCAATGGCATGACCGATATCTTCGACGACCGCGCCTGCGAACTGGGCGAAGGACCGTTCTGGCATCCCGAGCGGCAACAGCTGTTCTGGTTCGACATCCTTGGCAACCGTATGCTGTCACGCGGGCCTGACGGACAGGTGTCATGGGAGATGGGAGAAAATGCCTCGGCCGCCGGATGGATTGACCGCGAGCGCCTGCTGATCGCAACTGAGAACGGGCTGTTCCGGTTCGATCTGGCGACCGGATCGCGTACCTTGTTGGTCAGCCTCGAAGCCGACACGCCCGAAACCCGGTCAAACGACGGCCGCGCCGATCCGATGGGGGGGTTCTGGATCGGGACCATGGGGAAGGCGGCCCAGCCGCGGGCGGGCGCGATCTATCGCTATTTCGATGGCAAACTGGAACGGCTGTTTCCGGAGATCACCATTCCGAACGCCATTTGTTTCGCGCCAGACGGACGCCGCGCCTATTACGCCGATACGCCTCGTCAACGTATCTGGACAGTCGCGCTGGATGCACAGGGCTGGCCCGCCGCCGCGTCAGAGGTTTTCGCAGATCTGCGCGGCGAAGCCAAATACCCCGATGGCGCGGTCGTCGATGCCCAAGGCGCACTTTGGGTTGCGCAATGGGGTGCGGGCAGGGTTGTGCGGTATCTGCGGGATGGTCGCGTGGACCGGGTGATCGACCTGCCCGCGCGGAATCTCACCTGTCCCTGTTTCGGGGGCGCCGAATTGGACAAGATGTTCGTCACGAGCGCATGGGTGGGGCTGAAGGACCGCGCAGCAACGGACGGTCAAACGTTCGCTCTTGATCCGGGCTGCACGGGCCTGCCGGTCCCCCGGGTCCAAATATGACCCCCACGTTTTGCCCACTCCCACCGGGTTTCAGCCTATCGCAAAGGCCACATTCAGCCGTGCGAGAAAGCGGTCGTGAAACGTCGGATTGCCGATAAAGTGCAAGCGATTTGGCCTGCCTAAACGGATCGTCACAGACAAGCTGCGATCCTACCGAGCAGCCAAACGTGAAGTCGCATCCAGTATTGTTACCACAAGGACTTGAACATCACGTCGGAAAACAGCCATCTACCGTTTCGAAAACGAGAGCGCTGTATGCAAGGGTTCCCGCCGTTCGCTGCAATTTTCACGAATGTCCGAATTGCCCCCGTCGTTCGGACGTAGCGCCACGCTCCGGGTCAGCGATGTGACGCAAAAGTCGGTTCTTCCTGGCAATTGACAGCATGCCGTTTCCGGACATCTGTCCCGGGATCACGCCCATGTTGCCCGCCTGGTGAGTGCCGCCTGACGCAGCAATGCTGAATCGACATCGACTGCGATGAAAACTGCGCCGGTATCGGCGGCTTCCTGAAGGAATTCCTGGTCGAGAGACAGGATGCCGGCCGGCACATTGATTTTGTTCAGGTGCCGGATACCGTCGAGGATCGCTGCACATACCTCCGGATGGGATGGCTCTCCCGGATATCCGAAACTCGCGGCGAGATCGGAGGGCCCGAAGAATATACCGTCCACGCCAGGCACCTGTGCTATGTCATCCAGATGGGTCAGGGCTTCCCGTGTTTCGACTTGCAGGAGAACGCAAATCTCACTGGCGGCGGTTTTTGCATATCCCTTTACTGCGCCATAGCGGGTTGCACGGGTAATGCCCGCCACGCCGCGCATGCCGTCGGGAGCATAGCGTGTTGATGCCACCGCCTCGCGCGCTTCGCTCACGCTTTGGATGTAGGGTATCAGGAGTGTCTGGGCACCCGCATCCAGAAGCTTCTTGATCTCGACGGGGTTGTTCCAGCCGGGACGCACGATGGGGTTCACCGGATAGGGTGCCAGCGTGCGCAGGAAGGCGGCAACTTCCTGTGGGCCGGCGGTCGAATGTTCGGTGTCGAACATCATCCAGTCGTATCCGCAGCCTGCGAGGAGTTCGTAAACATCCGGATCTGAAAACGAACTCCACAGGCCGATCTGGCGGCGTTTTTCGGATAAGGCGGCTTTGAAACCATTGTGAGGAAGTTCCATGATGTTCTGTCCTTGTAAGAATGCGGTTTTGGGACCGGTCGGTGACGTCACGCGAACCGGGAAGGTCACTCGAAGCTTGCACCAATGGCGCCAAGGGGGCCGTAATCGGCAAAGATCACGTCGCCGGAGGAGATGTCGACCGGACGGGTGAACGAGCCACCCAGAACGATGTCGCCCCGCTTGAGGCCGCCGCCAAGCGGCGCCAGCTTGTTCACCAGCCAGGCAAGTCCTGCGGCGGGATGTCCCATGACCGCAGCCGAGACCCCCGATTCCTCGATGACGCCGTTCTGCGACAAGGTTGCCCCGATCCAGCGAAGATCGACATCGAATGGTCGAATGGTGCGTCCTCCAAGGACAATTGCGCCGAAGGCCGCGTTGTCGGCGATCGTATCGACGATCTGCCGGGGCACCTCGGTGCGATAGTCGATGATTTCCAGCGCGGGCTGAACAAATTCCGTTGCGCGCAGGATATCATGCATCTGGCAGCCCGGACCGGAGATGTCCTCGCCCATGACAAATGCCAATTCGACCTCAAGCCGCGGCTTGATGAAGGTTCCGGCGGCGATGCGCGCACCGTCGTAGAACAGCGCGTCGTCAAGCATGACCCCGTAATCCGGTTCCGTCATCTTCGAGGCCTGCTGCATTGCGCGACTGGTCAGGCCGATCTTGCGGCCGATGATTTTTGCACCTGCAGTGATGCGCGCCTCGGCCCAGCGACGCTGCACGTCGTAGGCGTCTTCCAGCGTCATGTCGGGCCAGGTCCTTGACGGTTGCGGGCAAACTTTGCGCGTTTGCTCGGCTTTCAGGATTGCGTCCGCCGCGTCCTGGCGTTGCTGTTCTGTCAACATGTCGTGCTCACTTGATTGGAGGAATGGGAAGTCTGGACTCGCCGGGTTCAAGCGTGAGCCTGTGTTCGAGCGTGTACCAGTCGCCCACCTCGCCGTCCTCGGGATGCGGGCCTGTGTGTTTTTCCAGCTTGCCGATCAGTGCCTCGGTGACGCCGAACTGCACGTCGGATGCGAGATAGTCGGTCTCGTCCACGTAGGTCTGGTTGATAAGCGTCTTGAACCCTGCCTTGTGGGCAAGGACATGGACATGGGCCGGACGGTAGGGATGGCGGTTCTGAGCGGCCAGCAATGTGCCGACCGTGGTCGAGGTCGGGATGGGATAGCCGATGGGCTTGACCGACTTGAACCGCACGATGCCGTCGGGTCCGGTCATGAATTTGCCGCGCAGGTTATATTCGGCCTGAGTGTCGTCCTGGTTCTCGTACAGGCCAACCGGCGAGGCGTGCCAGATGTCGACCTCCAGGGCGTCAATCGGCCTGCCGTCCTGATCGAGGAAAGTGAACGTGCCATAGAGCCGGGGACCGGGGGTATCGGACCGCAGGATCGAACCGCCGTTCTCGGTCAGCGGCTGGTTCATGCGCCAGAAAGGTCCGAGAAGGCTCTGGGTTGTTTCGGTTGTTCCCTTGTCCCCGTTGTTCAACAGGCAGACCAATGACGAAACACCGAGCGACCCGGCCATGAGCACGAATTCATTGTGCTTGTCGTTGCTTTGCTGACCCATCGTGTTGAGGATCTTTGTTGCTTGCTGGAACTCGGTCTCTGTCAGCTGCACGTCGCGGACAAACCCGTGCAGATGCGAGATCAGACTTGTCATGATCTCGCGCAGGCGTGGATCTGTCGTTTGCGCCATCACTTTCTGGACGGCGGGCGTGATTTCTTGCTGGTTGCGTATGATCGTCATGCGAGTTCCTCCACCACGACGGGCATGCCCGTTTCTGCGGCTTTCTTGATGGCTTCGATCACCGCCAGTGCGGCCAGCCCGTCGCTGGCGCTGACGAGCGGAAGCTCCTCGCGGCGGACGACCGAAGCGAATTGACGGATCTGAAGGACAAGGGGATCCGTCAGATCAAATGGAAATTGCGTCTTTGAGATGGGCTCCGACCAGGAGAGTTGGCTGCCGTTTTTCCAAACCGCCAGGTTTGGCAGGGACAATGACGCGCGGGTGCCGCCGATGCGGTAGCAATCCTCGGGCGTCGCCGGATAGGTGGGGTTCTCCCGCGCGGTCAGTTCCCAGGACCAAGGCGCGACGATGCTGTCGCATATGTTCACGGTCCCGAGAGCCCCTGATGTGAAGCGCAACAGGACAACAGCCGTGTCTTCAACTTCGTTGCGACGGATCGCGTTGCTTTCCATTGCCTGTACAGAATGGACCGGGCCGACAAGGTGCAACAGCAGGTCGATGTCGTGAATAAGATTGAGATAGACCGGACCCGCGCCCTTCTGCCGCCGCCATTCGACCTTGAAATAATCGTCCGGCTTCTTGAACCATGTCGACACCTGAACGCTCGCTATTTCGCCCAGCTCGCCCTTGTCGATCAACGACTTTGCCTGGATGATCAGCGGGTTGTGACGCCGGTGATGGCCGACCGCGACAGGAACCCCCGTCGCCTCGCTCGCTTTGGTTATGGCGTCGGCGGCGTGTAAATCGGTGGCGATCGGTTTCTCGACCAGCACGGGCAGCGCCGCCTGGATACATGCAAGCGCGCCGGCCTCGTGCTGCGCATTGGGCGTTGCAAGAATGACTCCGTCCACACCGCCGGCAGCGATCATGTCTTCGATGGATTCGAAGACCGGCATGGTCAGGCCGATGGCGGCAGCAGCGTTGGGTTCCACGACGCAAACCAGTTCTGCGTCTGCCACGGCCGCGATGGCCTCGGCATGGCGCCGGCCGATCACTCCCGCACCGGCCACCGCAAGACGGACCCGATCTGTCATCAGTCTGTCTTGCCGGCCAATTGACAGACCCGGCGGACCCCGGCGGCGTAGCCTTCGAGACCCAGACCGGCAATCACGCCATCGGCGCGCAGCGAAACGTAGGAATGGTGCCGGAAGGTTTCGCGCTTGTGAACCTGGCTGATATGGACTTCGATCACCGGGGGTTCGTAGGTATTGAGCGCATCCAGGATTGCGATTGACGTATGGGTGAAGGCGCCGGGGTTGAAGACAATCCCGCAGGTTGTTTCGCGCGCCTCATGGATCCAGTCGATGATCTGGCCTTCATGGTTCGATTGCAGCAAGCGGACCTGGAAACCATCGGCGCAGACAGCGGAACAGAGCCTTTCGACGTCGTCGAGGGTTTCGTGACCGTAGATTGCAGGCTGACGTTTGCCGAGCAGGTTCAGGTTAGGCCCGTTGAGGACAAGGATCGTTTTCATGCTCTTTCCGATTCGAAAAGTGAGGCTGTTGCGGTGAAGATCGCGCGGGCGCGCTCAAGCGGTGGGCGGGTGTCTGTTGCTGACGGCACTTCGACGGAGATGACCGTCTCTTTTGGCAGGGCGCGCATGATACCCGCGAGGTTGAGCCCGCCGTCTCCCGGAAGAAGCCGCCCGCCGCGCGCTTCGGCCAAAAGGCCGTCGATGTTTCGAGGTGCTGCAGCAACAGCGTCACAAAGCTGCGCGGAGACCAGGCATCCGGCCGGTGCCTCGGCAAGATCGCGAAGCGTCCCCCCGCAGCGCGAATGGTGGAGCGCATCAACGAGGTAGCCACAATTTCCGGCACCGGTTTCCGCAATCAGGTCGAAACAGGCGCGCGGGGTGTTGATGCCCCGCCAAGGCATGCATTCGAGATCAACGCCAAGCGCCCGGGACGCGGCGCCTTCGCAAATCTTTGCAAAGGTATCGCCAAGCTGCGGGAAGACATCGGCGCAAACATTGACCCGTCGGGCCCCGAGTTCGCAGGCTGCGTCCAGCGCCGGAATGAGGTCGTCCGGGTCCAGCGCCTTATTGATGACGATTGTTTCGACGTCGTACAGGGCGATGCCCTCACCAGCCATGACCCGGCGCAATTCCTTCAGCCCCGATTTATCGGGCAGCCATGACAGTGCATCCCGCGCCGCGGGGTGGAGCCGAAGCCCGACAAAGTCGAACCCCGCGCCGCGTGCCGTCCGGACCAGATCGCTCGGACTGAGATCCAGGAATGTGAAATGCCCGAGACCGAGGCTTGGCATCAGTTTGGCTCCACCGGCAGTTCAGCCACGATGAGACGCCGCAGGTTGCCGGTCGAACGCTCGATATGCCGGGTCAGAATTGCCACCGCATCATCGGCGCGCCGTTCGACCGCGGCATCCGCGATGGCGGTGTGTTCCTCGATCACGTCGCGCTGGACTGTCACCGCTTTCAGGTAAATGTGCCGGTAACGATCGTTCATGCTGACAAGCGACTTGTACATCTTGATCAGCAGCGGCATGTCGCAACGCTCGATCAGGGTCAGGTGGAACGCATTGTTTGCAGCTTCCCAACGGGCGAGACTTGCGGCGTCACCCGGGGTGCGGTCGGTCTTGTTCAGGCGGTAAAGGGCACCAATGACGGCGGTTTCCCAATCTAGCCCCCCGTTCTCGATGGATTTTCTCAGTGCGTAGGGTTCGAGTTCGAGCCGCAATGCGCAGACTTCGTCAAGATTGGACACCGATATCGACGCCACCGTGTAGCCGCGCTGCGCTTCCGCTTCGATCAGCCCTTCGACGACGAGCCGGGTCACGGCCTCGCGCAGGGGCGACAATCCCACGTCCATGGATTCGCGAAGCTTGTCCAGGTTCAGCTTGGCGCCCGGGGCCAGAATGCCGTGCAGAATGTCGTGGCGAAGCTTCGCCACAACCTGGGCTGCGATGGTGGGCTTGCTGGCCGCTTTTGCGTTTGGTTCCACTGCCGACATTGTGCCCCTCCTTTCGCAGGCAGTCTGCTCTCTTTGAAAAACGATGTAAAGATGCAAAAACTATGCAAGATATGAAAATCGATTTTATTTGCACTTATCGATCTATCTCGTTATCAGCATTATCATGAGATTCGTCGTCGAGAGGAGAGGCGACGGATCTGCCAACCTCAGGGAGGACTGAAATGCCAATTTCCATCACCCGTCGCGCCATTCTTGCGGCATCCGCTGCACTTGCAGTTTGCGCCACCAGCGCTTTCGCTCAGGACAAGGTCCTGTTGCGGCTTTCCGCGGTGAATTCCGAAACCGATCAGCGCGCAATCGCGATGATCGATGTCTTCGGCCCCGCGGTCGCCGACTTTGCAACTTTCGAGCCACATTGGAACGGCGCGCTGTTCGCGCAGGGAACCGAGCTTGAGGCCATCGCCTCGGGCGATCTGGAAATGTCGATCACCTCGGCACAGGAACTGGCCACCTTCTTTCCGGAATGGTCGATTTTCGCCGCTGGCTACGTGCTGCAAAACGCCGACCATCAGGTCGCGGTCTTCAACGATCCGCTGATGGACCCCTTCAAGCAAAAAGTCGAAGATGAGCTTGGCGTTCGGCTGCTGGCACCGATGTATCTGGGCCGGCGCCAGGTGAACCTGCGGCAGCCGCGTTCGGAAGTTGACGTAAAGACCCCTGCCGATCTGGCCGGCGTCAACCTGCGCATGCCCGGGTCGGACGCCTGGCAGTTTCTCGGGCGCGCGCTTGGCGCAAACCCGACCCCGATGGCGTTCACCGAAGTCTATACCGCGCTGCAGACCGGTGCCGTCGACGGGCAGGACAACCCGCTGCCCACCGTCGTTGATGCCAAGTTCTACGAAGTGACCAAGCAGGTCGCCCTGACATCGCACCTGGTGGACTGGAACTTCATTGCCATCTCGGCCGAGGTTTTCAACGGTATGACCGCCGAGCAGCAGGAGGCGGTGACCGCCGCAGCTGTTGCCGCCGCCGACAGCGGCCGGGCCGCGCAGCTTGCCAAGGAAGACGAGCTGGTGGCGTTCCTGGAAGGCAAGGGCGTGGAAATCTATGAGCCTGACGTTGCCGCCTTCCGGACGGCAGTGCAGTCTGCCTACCTCGACAGTGAATTTGCGGCGAGCTGGCCGACCGGCGTGCTGGACGCGATTAACGCCCTCGGCAACTGAGACCTTGAGAACGTGTACAGCGCCGCGCGGCGCTGTACCGACATCCGCCGGGCAGTGTTTTGGTCATCGCAACCAGGACTGCGTCAGATCCGGTTGAAACACGCTTTGTCAGGAAGCCGGGGCCTGGCCGCCCGGCCACAGCAAGGGAGGGGAACGCGATGAAGACCATTTCCAGAATGTTCCGGACTGCGACCGAAGGTTTCGCCGCGCTGATGATGGCGGCCATCTTCTGCACCTTCATTCTGCAGATCGTCGTGCGCTACGCTGTTGGTTCTTCCTGGTTCACCGCGACATTCGGCGGTGTGATCGATGCGTCCTATTTCGGCTGGACCGTCGAGTTCATCCTGGTGCTTTGGCTTTGGACGATTTTCTGGGGCAATGCCTTTGTTGTCCGGGACCGTGACCACGTTACATTCGACATGATCTACAACATAGTCGGCCGGAAGACCCGGACGGTTCTGGCAATCGTCGGCGCGCTGATCATCGTCGCGGCGCTGTGGTCGTCCATCGGACCGACCTATGACAGGATGAAGCTTCTGCGGTTGAAGTCTTCTGCGACATTGCCTGTTAAGATGCTGCCGATCTATTCGATCTATTTCGTTTTCCTCGGAGCCGTCGGGCTTCGCTATCTGTGGCGCGCGTGGGATTGCATGCGCCACAGCGCCGATCGCGAACTGCACGTTCTTCCCTTTGAAGAGACCATTCACGAAGGGAAAGAGAAATGAGCTTTGAACTGACGATCATGGTCGGATCGCTTTTCTTCCTGGCCGGGATCGGAATGCCGATTGCCTATGCGATCATCGTCTCCTCCATGGCATATATGCTTGCAAGTGGGACTTCGATCGGGCTGGTCGGGAAAACCCTGACGGATGGCATCTACCAAAGCTTCCTGTTGCTTGCCGTTCCGCTCTTCATCGTTGCGGCCAATATCATGAATGCCGGCACGATCTCAGACCGGCTGCTGAATTTCTGCATTGCCACGGTCGGCCGCTTCAAGGGTGGGCTGGGACATGTCAATGTCATGGCATCGCTGATCTTTTCCGGGATGTCCGGCTCTGCAGTCGCGGATGCGGCGGGCATCGGCAAGATCATCATCGACATGATGCGCAAGGACGGGCGTTTTCCGGCCGGCTACGCCGCCGCGATAACCGCCGCCTCTGCGACGATCGGGCCGATCATCCCGCCTTCGATCCCGATGGTGCTCTATGCGCTCATCTCGAACGCCTCCATCGGGGCGCTGTTTCTTGGCGGCATTCTGCCGGGATTGCTGATGGGGGGAGTTCTGATGGGCATGAATTTCTGGATCTCGCATCGCCGCGGTTTCGTGACCGAGGAGCCGGTTCCGCTGCGTGACATGCCCCGGGTGACGGGGCGGGCATTCCCCGCGCTGCTGATGCCGGCGATCCTGCTCTACGGGATCTATGGCGGCGTCACGACGCCAACCGAAGCTGCCGCTGTGGCCGCAGCCTATGCGCTGTTGCTGTCGGCTTTCTTCTACCGCTCGCTGAGCCTGAAGGCGCTTTACACGATCCTGGTGGACAGCGCCCGGTCATCGGCAGCTGTCGGGATCGTCATCGGCGGCGCCCTGATCCTGAACTACATCGTCGCCTCCGAAAACATTCCGGCCGCGCTGGCCTCCTACCTCGTGGATGTCAACGTCTCTCCGATCCTGTTCCTGCTGGCGGTCAACCTGCTTGTCCTGGCGCTCGGCTGTCTGCTGGATGCCACGACGATCATCCTGGTCATTGTTCCGCTGTTCATCCCGACCTGCAACCTGCTCGGAATAGATCTGGTGCATTTCGGTGTGGTCATCGTGGTGAACTGCATGATCGGTCTGATCACACCGCCCTACGGCATCCTGCTCTTCGTCATCAACGCGGTGACCGGCATTCCGTTGCGCGACATCATCCGCGAAGTTGTGCCCTTCCTTCTGGTCCTCATCGCCGCGCTGCTCGCGATGATCTTCATTCCCGACATCGTTCTCTTCCTTCCGCGCCTGTTGGGCTACGAAGGCCAGGGTTAGCGCCCACAACAAAGGTGACCCATGATTTCAGGCAAGACCAAGCTCATCGCGCATCTCGGTTATCCGACCGAGTCGTTCCGGGCGCCGATGATCTACAATCCCTACTTTGAAAAGCACGACATCGACGCTGTCGTGGTTCCCATGGGATGCAAAGCTGAAGACTATGCCGAGTTTCTGAGGTTGGTGTTCAGGTTGTCGAACATTCATGGTGCCTTGATAACCATGCCGCACAAGGTCACGACCATGGGGCTGCTGGACGACGCAATGACCACCGCGCGCGTGGCCGGTTCGTGCAATGCCATCCGGATGGATCCGGACGGCCGGCTGATCGGCGACATGTTCGACGGTGAAGGTTTTGTCCGTGGTGCCCTTCGCAAGGGTGCGGTCCTTGAGGGCGCGAAGGTTCTGGTGGTTGGTGCAGGCGGGGTCGGATCGGCGATTGCGGCTTCTCTGGCGGCAGCCGGGGTGCGTGAGCTGTCGGTTTTCGACAACAATGCGCAAACAATGAACGGGTTGGCCGACAGGCTTCGAACGCATTATCCGGAGCTGATCGTCAACGCCGGATCGAAAGACCCGGACGGACATGACGTTGTGGTGAATGCCACACCGCTTGGGATGAATGCCGGGGATCCGTTGCCGATGGACGTCGACCGGATCGCGCCTGCGACCTTTGTCGGAGAAGTGGTGATGAAGCAGGAAATCACACCCTTCCTCGCTGCGGTGCGGGAAAAAGGCTGCCGATTTCAGGTCGGCACCGACATGCTGTTCGAGCAAATCCCGGCCTATCTGGAGTTCTTCGGCTTCCGCACCACCACACCGGAGGAACTGCGCGACGTGGCAAGGATCGCCTATTGACCGCGCCAGACCGGAGTGCGCTTGGCGGCAAAGGCGGCCGGGCCTTCACGGGCATCTTCCGATGCCAGCATGCGGTCATACGCTGGATAGTCCAGGGCGAAGGCGGCTTCGACATCCGGAGCTGACAGACCCCGGTGCATCATCTGCTTTGTTGCGCGGACGGCGAGTGGCGCGCAGGTCAGTATTTCCTCGACCAAGCTGTTGACGGCTGCGGCGAACCCTTCGCGCGGGACGACTTCGTTCACCAGATGCATCGCCTTGCCTTCGGTGGCGGTGAAAAGCTTGCCGGTCAGCGCCAATCGGGACGCGGACTTGGCGGGCAGGTGGCGCATGAGGCGATGCAGACCACCATGTGCGCAAAGACCGACGCGCGGCTCAGGCAACCCCAGGCGCGCGGTATCCACCGCGACGGCAAGGTCACAGGCCAGCACGGTTTCGAGACCGCCCCCCAGGGCGTCTCCGTTGATCGCCGCGATGACGGGTTTGTCCAGGTCGTAGCGTTCGCAGATGCCGGCGAACCCGGTGGCCGGGGTTTGGTTTGAACCGGCTTCGACCCGGTGCTTCAGATCGGAACCGACACAGAAGGCTTTGTCGCCGCGACCGGTTAGAACTGCGACCCAAAGCGTATCGTCGTCGGCGAACCGGTCAAAAGCAGCGGAAAGTTCGGTGTGGGCTTTTGGATTGAGGGCGTTGCGCACCTCCGGGCGTTCGATGGTGATCCAGAGCGCCGGGCCGCGTCGTTCGGTGGAAATGTGGTCGGTCATGAAATGCTCCGGTCAGGCGAATGTAAGGCGCATGCAACCAAGAATGCCGAAATCGGCATTGACGGTGCTCCCGCCCAAAACCGGGAGCGTATCGGTCGCCGAACCGGTGGTGATGTATTGACCGGCCTCAAGGGTGATCCCCCGGGCTGCCAACAGGTTTACGGTGTCGGCGAGGGCCGCGAGCGGTTGGGCGCGTATCCCGGGCGGAACGTTGGGGGCAGGGGGGCCGCCGTCGATGCGCATGTCGACGGCATGATCGAGCGGGTCGTAGCGGGCGTCAGGCGAAATCTCCGGCCCGATGACCAGTGCGAAGCCGTTTCCATTGTCCGCAATCGTCATCGCGGTCGCGCGGCAGGTCGCTGGCAGGTCCGCGTCCAGCCGGCTGCCGATGATCTCTACCGCGATATGTGGGGCGACAATGGGGGCAAGGGCGGCAGGGGTCCAGTCTGTGCGAAGGCCCGGACTTTCGAGAAAGCGGAAGGCGAATTCCGGCTCCAGGTGGCCGCCGGGGAAAAGGGCAGCGTCGAGCCGGTGCTCTGCGCCGAGATACAGCCTGTCGGCGAAAACCCTACCGGGAACAATGCCATCATGCCCGTCACGGCGGCGCATGCCGTCGCTTGTGGCACCGGCCTTCCAGCCCGCAACGGTGCCACCGAGCCTGCGGGCCATGAAGTCCTGCACCCTGTAGCCGTCCTGCCGGTCGGTCAGCAGGACGGGCGGAACGGTGTCAATCGTTCTGTGGTTCATCCATGCTTCTGCGAGGCGGTCCGCGAGTTGTTCGAGCGCGTCGGTGGCTATCGTAGCGGTCATCTTCTACTTCCCCATTCAATCATTCGTTTCAGGCACGCGGCGAAAGATGCTCAGAACGGTCTGATCTGTCACCGGCTGATGGATCATTGCCGGATTGGAATCCTCACAAAATTCTGAAATGATGCCATTCTTGTCAGAATGATGCATCAGGAGCGGCGGGTATGTCAGACTCTAAAGCCAGAATCATCGATATCGCGCTCCATGCGGGGGTGAGCACCGCAACCGTTGACCGTGTGCTCAACGCGCGTCCCGGGGTGCGCGAGAAAACGGTGCGGAAGGTACTCGAAGCGGCACAATGGCTCAGCCAGAGTGGCGGCCGCCCTCAGGTCATGGCGCCGGAGCTTACCGGGCTGACGCTTGATGTCATGCTCGGCGGGCAGCCGGGCTTTGCCAAAGACATGCTTGTCGGCGCATTGCGGCGGACGGCGCGCGCACTTGGTGTCACGCTGCGGATGCGTCATGCCCAGAAGGCGAAGGTGCCGGAACTGGTAAGCTCGCTCGAAGAGGCGCTGGCCGAGGGAACCAATGGCGTCATCATGGAGCCGATCGAGCATCCCCTGATCCGCGACAAGGTGAACGAATTGGCGGCGCGAAAAATCCCTGTCGTCTCCATCCTCACGCCGTTGCCGGAGGCGGATGTGACCTTCTACGCCGGGATGGACAACCGTGCCGCCGGGCGGACGGCCGGCGCGCTGATGGGTCACCTTTCGGGTCGCCGGGGCAAGGCCGCGATCTTCATGAGCGACACGCTCTACCGCAGTCACGAGGAGCGGGAAAGCGGTGTCAGGACGTTATTGCGGCAGGATTTTCCGGAGATCGCCGTGCTTGACGTGATCACCATGGGCGACAATCCGTCGGCCTTCTACGGACGGGCGCTGGACCTTCTCGAACGCCATCCCGACCTGACGTCGATCTGCAATCTCGGCGCCGGAAACCGGGGCATCGAGAAGGCGTTGCACGAGAAAGGCAGAGCACAGGACATGGCCTATGTCGCGTTCAACCTGACGCCACTTACCCGCAACGCCCTGCTTGATGGCACAGTCGATGCCGTGGTGCATCAGGACATGGTGCGGATCAGCGACATGGCGATGCGCGCGATAGGGAATTTCCACGCAGGCTTGCCGATCGAACCGGAGCGGGCACCCTCGGAAATCATCATGCGAGAGAACGTCCGGGACATTCGCGGCTCCCAGGAGATGGCAGCCGTTGTGCAAGGCTGATTCGCGGCCAGCCGCGGGCTGAAGCCCTGAGCCGTCAGGACTCAGGCGATGGGCCCTCTTTGATGCATCAAGCCGTCTTCCGGTTTCAATCTGATGTCTTTTTCTTTGTTTGATGCATCAACAGGCGGTGACGCCCCTTTCGCGGCGACGAACTAACCTGTCAAAATCCCGGGCAATCGGCTCCGTTCACGGGTGCCGGGACGGTCCGCGGGGCAATCCGCGGAGAAGGCCGGGATCGACCAGGCGGGCCAAAGCGGCCTCAAGGTTGCCGGTTCAAAATGGGAGGAATGACATGTTCAAGAAACTGACTCTTGCCACGGCGCTTGCCGCCTTCGGCATCTTCGGTGCGGCCAGCGCCGACACCATCAAGCTCGGCAATGTGGCCGAGCTGTCCGGCCCCGGCGCCACCGTGGGCAATGCCTGGACCGACGCCATCAACATGGGCGTCGATGAGATCAACGAAGCGGGCGGCGTGCTGGGCATGCAGCTTGAGATCGACACATACGACACCCAGACCGATGCGCAGACCTCGCGCGCGCTGGTGCAGAAGGCCATCGATGACGGCGCCTTCCTGATCCTCGGCACGGTCTATTCGTCCTCGACCATCGTGAACATGCTGGTGACGATGCAGCAGGGCATCCCGCAGATCGTCGGCTCCGAGTCGCCCTCGATCACTCAGAAGGGCAACCCCTATGTCTTCCGCTCCAGCTTTGGCGCGCAGAAATCCATGCCCAAGATCGCGGCCTATCTCGACGAGGGCCTCGGGGCCAAGTCGGTCGCGGTGAGCTGGGTGAACAACGAGTTCGGCAAGGGCGGGCACGATGCCTTTGTCTCCGAGATGGAAGCCCGGGGCATCGAGGTGGTGGCCGATATTTCCAGCGAAGTGGGCCAGGCCGACTTTGCCTCCGATGTGACGCAGCTGAAGTCTGCCAATGCCGATGCGATTTTTGTCTACCTGCACGAGGAAGAGAGCGCCCGGCTGCTGAAGGAGCTGCGCAAGCAGAACGTGGAAGTGCCGATCATCGGTGAAACCACCCTGCTGAACCAGAAGGTGATCGAGCTGTCCGAAGGTGCCGCCGATGGCATCATGGGCCATGTCGGCCTCACCGTGGACGCGCCCAATCCCGAGATTCAGGCCTTCTCCAAACGCTTCTCCGACCGCTACGGTTACAAGGCCGATCACAACGCGATGAAGGGCTATGTGGCGATCTATACCGCCGCCACCGCCATCGAACGCGCCGGTGAGCTGGACCGCCAGAAGGTGGCCGACACGCTGCACAACATGACCATCAAGGTCGAAGATGTGCCCAACATCCTGCTCGACGTAAGCTGGGATGAAACCGGCGAGGTCTCGCGCGAGAGCTTCCTGGTGGAAGTGCAGGGCGAGGAGACCATCGTGAAAGACATGCTCCCCGCCAACTGATCCTCCCGCAGCCGGGGTGCAGGCCTGCCGGTCGCCAAATGGCGGCCGGCAACCAGCCCCGCCATGCCAAGATTTTCGCAGAAAAGGTCATCCCATGTCCGACTTCCTGCAGCTCATTATTTCGGGCCTGTCGACCGGCTCGATCTATGCGCTCGCTGCCATCGGCTTCACGCTGCTCTGGCAAGCCTCGCAAACCATCAATTTCGCCCAGGGCGAGTTCGTGATGGTGCCGGCCTTCTTCATCCTCGTAGGCTCCCAGGTGCTGGGCCTGCCGTTTCCGGTGGCCATCGGCTTCGGGCTGGCGGTTGCTGTCTTCATCCTCGGCTTTGTCTTCAAGCGCCTCGTGATCCAACCGATGCTGCCGCACGGGCACCTGCCCATCGTCATGGCCACCATCGCGCTGGCGATCCTGATGCGCGAATTGGTCAAGGAGTTCTATTCGGCGGAGGCGCAGACCTTTCCGGCGCTGTTCTCGGAAGAGACCTTCACCGTCTTCGGCGCCGTCATCTCGCATCAGGACATCGGCAACCTCGCCGTCTCTGCCGCCGCGATCATCGCGCTTCAGCTCTTCATGGGCCGTACCCGGACCGGGCGCTCGATGCAGGCCACGGCGCAAAACCCCGGTGTTGCCGAAATCCTTGGCGTCAACGTGCAGCGCATGGTACTTTATACCTTCATGATCAACGCTGCCCTCGCTACCCTGGCTTCGGTGCTGATCTCGCCGATCTACCTTGCCAAGTTTTCCAACGGCGAACCGATCGGCCTCGTCGCCTTTCTCGCGGCCATCGTCGGCGGCTTCAATCAGGTGCGCGGCGCGCTGGTCGGCGGGCTTCTGATCGGGGTGATCGATAACCTCTCCGCCGCCTATCTCTCGTCGGAATACCGGATCGCCGGGCCGATGATCCTTCTCATCGTCATCATCCTGCTGCGCCCGCAGGGGTTGCTCGGCACCTCGGAGGGCCGCACGGTATGAAACAGCTCAAGATCCTGGGGCTGGTCGCCATTCTGGCCGGCCTGATCATCGCCCCTTTCACCCAGGCGACCTACGGCACCTATGTGCTCTCGTCCTGGCTGGTGTTCACCGTCGCTGCGATGGGGCTGAACCTGACGCTGGGCTATGCCGGCCAGATCAGCCTTGCGCAGGCCGCCTTCATGGGCATCGGTGCCTATTCCACCGCGATCATGACGATGGCGGGCCTGCCCTGGATCGCTTCAGTCGTGGTCGGCATGGGGCTCTGCTTCGTCGTCGGTCTTATCCTCGGCTACCCGGCGCTCAGGGTGCAGCATCATTTCCTTGCCTTTGTCACGCTGGCCTTCACGACACTGGCCTTTCTCGTGATGCGCAACGAAGAATGGCTGACAGGTGGCATTTACGGCCTTGTCGGCATCCCGCGCCCCTCGGTGGCGGGGCTGAGCCTGATGGACGGTACGCGGTACTACTTCTTTACTCTCGGCGTTTTCGTTCTGGCCTCGTGCAGCTTCTGGTGGCTGGTCAACTCGCCCTGGGGCCGGGCCTTCAAGGGGCTGCGCGAAAATCCGATCCGGGCAAATTCGCTGGGGGTCGATACCCGGCTGGTGACGCTGCTCGCCTTCGCCATCGGCGCGGCCTATGGCGGGCTGTCGGGGGCGCTGATGGCGCCGCTGGTGCAATATATCGACCCGATGTCCTTCACCCTCATCATCTCGCTGAAGATCCTGCTGATGGTGGTGGTCGGCGGCTCCGGCTATTTCTTCGGGCCCTTCCTGGGGGCCGGGCTGGTGATCATGCTGCCCGAGTTCCTGCGCTTCGCCGAAGCCTATTACCTGATGATCTACGCCGCGCTGGTGGTCTTTCTCATGGTGGTCTGCCCGAGCGGCCTTCTGGGCCTGTTGTCGCGCGCCATCGCGGCGATCCGCTCGCGCGAACCGGCCGAGCGCGGTGATCTCAAGGAAGGAGCCCAGCTGTGAGCGATACCGTCCTTTCCATTCGCAACATCTCCAAGAGCTTCGGCGGGATTCAGGCCGTGCGCGACGTCAGCTTCGATGTGCGCAAGGGCGAGGTGCTGGGGTTGATCGGGCCGAATGGCTCGGGCAAGTCGACGCTGTTCAACTGCGTGCTCGGCCAGCTCCGGCCCGACACTGGCGGCGTCACCGTGAACGGCCAGGATGTGGCGGGTAAGCGGGCCTGCGCGCTCTCCAGGCTGGGCGTGGGCCGCACCTTCCAGCAGCTCTCGGTCTTCCCGGAGATGACCGTGCTCGACAACATCATCCTCGCGGGGCAGGAGCACAAGGGCAGCATGTTCAGCCGCCTCTTCGGCGCATCGGATGCCGGGCTGACCGAAGAGGCCGACCGGATGATCGCCTTCTTCCGCCTCACCCATCTGCGTGACGAGCTGGCAGGCAGCCTCTCCTACGGGCAGCAGAAGCTGGTGGATGCGGCCATGGCCTTCATGGCGAACCCGGCGCTGGTGCTGCTCGACGAACCGGCGGGCGGGGTGAACCTGACAATGCTGGGGCACCTCAAGGAGCGGCTGAAAACCTACAACCGCGAGCATGGCACCACCTTTGTCGTGATCGAGCACAACATGGAATTCGTCATGTCGCTCTGCACCCGCATCGTGGTGCTCGCCGAAGGCGCGATCATTGCCGAGGGCACGCCCGAGGAGATCCGCGCCAACCAGACCGTCATCGACGCCTATCTCGGGAGCTGAGCCATGTTGCAACTGAAAAACCTCTACGGCGGCTACGGCAAGATCACCATCCTGAACGGGGTCGAGTTCGAGATCCCGAAAGGCACGATCACCACCGTCATCGGGCCGAACGGGGCGGGCAAATCCACCGTGTTCAAGGCGATCTTCGGGCTGCTCAACATCCATTCCGGCCAGATCCTGCTGGAAGGGCGGGACGTGACCGGCAAGACCCCGAAGCAGATGATCGGCGAGGGCGTCACCTATGTGCCGCAGGGTCGCAACGTAGTGCCGCAGCTTTCGGTCTATCACAACCTCGAACTGGGCGGGATCACGGCGCGCGACCAGTCCGCTGTGAAGGCGCGGATCGAGAAGGTGATGGACCAGTTCCCGATGCTGCGCGAGTTCCGTGACCGGAAGGCGATTGAACTGTCCGGCGGCCAGCAGAAGCAGCTCGAAGTGGCCCGCGCGTTGTTGCTCGACCCCAAACTGATCCTGATCGACGAGCCTTCCATCGGCCTTTCGCCCAACCTGGTGGCCGAGGTATTCCGCACGCTTCAGGCGCTGCGCGATGAGGGCGTGACGATCCTGATGGTCGAGCAGAATGCAAAGGCGGCGCTGGCGATGTCGGACTTCGGGATCGTGCTGGAGCTGGGGCAGACAAGGATGCACGACCGCGCCGAGGCGCTGCTTGCCGATCCGCGGGTGGGCCAGCTCTTTCTCGGCGGCCATATGGAAGAGGCCTGAGCCATGCGCATTGCCATTCTTGGTGCCGGGTCGCTGGGCTGCGTCTTCGGCGGGCTCTTGGCCGAGGCCGGGCACGAGGTGCTGCTGGTCAACCGCAACCCCGCGCTGGTGGCGCAGTTGAACACGCAGGGCCTCACCCTCGATCTGGGGGTGGCGGGGCGGCGGGTGGTGCCGGTGCGGGCCAGCACGCACTGCGCACCGGATGCGCCGGTCGATCTGCTGGTGATCCTGGTCAAGAGCTTCGACACCGCTGCCGCGCTTCAGGGCGCCCGTTCCGCCATCGGGCCCGAGACCCTGTTGCTCTCCTTGCAAAACGGCATGGGCCATGAAGAGCTGATGATGCCCTTTGCCACGGCTGACCGGCTGCTGCTCGGCAAGACTTATGTAGGCGGCGCCATGACCGAGCCGGGCGTGGTGATCGGCGGAGTGGTGGGCCGGCAGACCTTCATCGGCCCCGCCGAGGGTGCGGTGACCGGGCGGATGCGTGCCGTGGCGGATGCCTTTTCCGAAGCCGGTCTGGCCTGCGAGGCAAGCGCGCGGATCCGTGACCTTGCCTGGAACAAGCTCTTGGTGAATGTCTCCACCAGCGGCCTCAGCGCCCTTACCGGCCTTTCCTATGGTCCGCTCTTCGGGCTGCCCGAAATCGAGGCCTGTGCCCGTGCTGCCGTTGCCGAGGCGATGGAGGTGGCACGTGCCGCTGGTGCCCGGCTCGATTTCTCCGACCCGGGCGAACCCTGGGCGCTTGCCGCCGAGGGGCTGCCGCCGGGGTTCAAGGCCTCGATGCTGCAAAGCCTCGAACGCGGACGTCGCACCGAGATCGATTTCATCCACGGCGCCGTCGTCCGGCACGGCGCCCGACACAATGTGCCCACCCCCGTCAACGCCACCCTGGTGGCCGCCGTGAAGGGGCTGGAACACCGCATCACAACGGAGGCCACCCATGGCTGAAAGCATCCCCGAACTTTATTTCGACGAGGTCGAGTCCGGCGCCACCGGCACCTCGCCCAAGGTCACCGTGACCAGCGAAATGATCATGACCTACGCCGACCTCACCGGCGACCATACGCCGGTTCACACGGACGAGGAATTTGCCCGCAAGTCCAGCTTCGGCCAGCGCGTCGCCCACGGGCTGCTTGGGCTTTCGCTCACTGACGGGCTGAAAACCCAGGCCGACCTGCGCTTCGTGCCCGGCATGTCGCTGGGCTGGGAATGGGATTTCAAGCTGCCCATCGCCATCGGTGACGAGCTCCACTGCCGCTTCACCGTCGAGAGCAAGCGCGAAACCAGCAAGGGCGGCTGGGGCATCATGCGGCTCGCCTCCGAACTGGTGAACCAGCGTGGCGAGGTCGTTCAGACCGGTGTTCACAAGCTGATGATTCCGATGAAATCCACCGCCGCCGCCTGAAGATTGGACATAGAATGAAACAGCAACCGCTCCCGCTCACCGGCATCCGCGTCGTCGACTACTCGCACTATCTCGCCGGTCCCTTCATGTCGCGCGCGCTGGCCTCGATGGGGGCCGAGGTGATCAAGGTCGAGCGCCCCAAGCTGGGGGACGCGGGCCGCAGGCACCCTTATTTCGCTGGCGATCACAGTGGCTATTTCCTGCAACAGAACATGGGCAAGAAGGGCCTCTGCCTCGATCTGCGCCAGGAGCAGGGCCGCGATTTGATGCAGCGGCTGATCAAGACCGCCGATGTTTTTGTGGAAAACTACCGCCCTGGCGCGCTGAAGAAATTCGGCCTCGGTTATGACGATCTTTGCAAGGTCAACCCGCGCCTCGTCTATTGCTCGGTCTCCGCCTACGGCCAGACCGGGCCGGATGCCGAGCGCGCAGGTTTCGGCCTGATCGCCGAAGCCAAGAGCGGCGCGATGGCGATGGTTGGCACCCCGGGGGAAGCGCCACCACTGTTCCGGATGCCGCTGGCCGATATGTACACCGGCGCACATGGTATCGCCGCGATCTGCGCCGCGCTGCTGGGCCGTGAGCGCAGCGGCGAGGGTCAGCACCTCGACCTTGCGCTCTATGATTGCATGGTCTCAATGCACGATTTCGCGGTGCAGGCCTACAGCCTCTCGGGCGGCAAGGTGATACCGGTGCGCGCAGGCTCCGACCAGCCGGATTCCACCGTCTACGGCGCCTTCCCGGCACCCGATGGCTATCTGGTGATTGCCGCGCAGGTGGATGAAATCTGGGCCAGGCTGGCGCAGCTCATCGGGGGTGAGGCGCTGGCTGCAGATGCCCGCTTCCACAGTGCTGCCGGGCGCAACGCGCACCGCGAGGAGGTGACAGGGCTTGTGCGTGCCTGGACCGGGGCGCAACCCTCCGTGGCCGCCTGCATGGCGGCGCTGGAGGCCGCGGGCGTGCCCGCAGCACCAGTGCAGACCATCGACCAGGTGATGGCAGATCCGCAGATCGCCGCGCGCGGCATGATCCTTGAGCAGGATCACCCAGAGCTGGGCAAGATCCGCCTGCCAAACCTGCCGTTCAACTTTTCGGCCTGCGAGAAGCTGACGCCCGGTATCGCGCCCGACCTTGGGCAACACAACGCCGAGATCGCCGCGGAACTGGGGTTCTCAGAGGATGAGATCAAGATGATGGAGGCAAACGGCGCGTTGTTCGCGAGCCGAAGCGTCGACGCCTAGGCACCTGAAAATCATTTACCCGGACATTTCTCCACTTGCACGCGACGTTCCGAACCAGAGGGTCTTCATGAAATCATCAATCGCAACAGTCTCGGTTTCCGGGACTTTAAGAGAAAAGCTCGCGGCGATCGCCAAGGTCGGTTTCGACGGAATCGAGATTTTCGAGCAGGATTTCATCGCGGATGCAGGCACACCGCGAGACATCGGCAGAATGATCCGTGATCACGGGCTTGAAATTCTGCTGTTCCAGCCATTTCGTGATTTCGAAGGTCTGGACGGCGACGCGCGGAGGAAGGCCTTTGACCGTGCCAAGTTCAAGTTTGAGACAATGGGCGAACTGGGCGCCGACCTCATGCTGGTCTGCTCCTCACTTCACCCAAATGCTTTGGGAGGAATCGACAGGGCCGCTCAGGACTTTGCTGAGCTGGGCGACGTGGCGGCGTCTTTTGGCATGCGGGTGGGCTACGAGGCCCTGGCCTGGGGGCGGCATGTAAACGATCACCGGGACGCCTGGGAAATCGTGCGACGTGCCGATCATCCGAATATCGGCCTGATCCTCGACAGCTTTCACACGCTCGCCCGCAAGATCGATCCGGAGACGATCCGCCGTATCCCGAGCGACAAGATCTTTTTCGTGCAACTGGCGGATGCCCCCAGGATCGATATGGACCTGCTTTACTGGTCGCGCCACTTCCGCAACATGCCGGGCGAGGGCGACTTGTCTGTACTGGATTTCATGCGGGCGGTCGCGGCGACCGGTTATGATGGCACTGTCAGCCTGGAAATCTTCAACGACCAGTTCCGGAGCGCTCAACCCGAGGGCATCGCGCGGGACGGCTACAGGGCCCTGCATGTACTTATGGACGACGTTCGGCGCGCCGAGCCTGACGTGATGATCGACACCCCCGCCATGCCGCCCCGGAGCCAGGTCAACGGCTTTGGCTTCGTGGAGTTCGCGACACGCGATGGAGAGGCCGAGCAACTTGTCGAGATGCTGCGCAGCATGGGGTTCTCCCATTCGGGCGATCACGTCTCCAAGGCGGTAACCCTTTGGCAACAGGGCGACGTTCGGGTGATCCTCAACAAGGAGAGCAGCGGATTTGCCGGTGCCGCTTACAACATGCACGGCACCAATATTTGCGATGTTGGCCTGCGGGTGGACGATGCCTCCGCCACCACGGAACGCGCAAGCTCTTTGCGCGCGACGCCGTTCAGTCAAAGTGTAGGACCTGGCGAGATCGATATCCCTGCGATCCGCAGTGTCGGCGGCAGTGTCATGCATTTCATTGATGACACGAGCGATTTGGCGGATGTCTGGTCGGTCGAGTTCAGGCAGTCCGACGTCCCCGCGACGCCCGGCGCGGGACTGTCGCGGATCGATCATGTCGCGGAAACCATGAGCTACGAGGACATGCTGAGCTGGGCGTTGTTCTATACGTCGATCTTCGACATGTCGCGCTCGGAGATCGTCGATGTGGTGGACCCGGACGGACTTGTGCGCAGCGTGGCGATAAAAAGCGCCAATGGCAGCGCGCGGATCACTCTGAACGGCGCCGACACGCATCGCACCTTCGTGGGCAACTTTCTTGCCGACAGCTTCGGCGGTGCGATTCAGCATATTGCCTTTGCGACCGACGACATCTTTTCAACCGCAAGCCGCATGAGAGATGCGGGCTTCCGCCCTCTGGCGCTCACCGAGAACTATTACGGAGACCTTCAGGCCCGTTTCAACATAGAGGCCGAGCGCCTGGCAGAGATGAAATCCCTGAACATTCTCTACGACGAAACGGCGGATGGCGCTTTTTACCAGTTCTACAGCCGCCCCTTCGCAAGCGGTCTGTTCTTCGAAATCGTGCAGCGCGTCGGGGCCTATGACGGCTACGGCGCACCGAATGCACCGTTCCGGACGGCGGCCCAAAAGCAACTGCTGCGACCGAAGGGCATGCCGCACCGCTAGGTGCGAGTTGAACGCCGCTTGTCTCTGAAACTGGCTGCGGGTTCAGAGTCTCGTTGACAGAAGCATAGCTGCACGGTTATGAGTTACTCATAACCAAAGGGCTATTTGTTATGTCAGATCAGCACGACAGGATTTTCCGATCCCTTGCCGACCCAACGCGCAGGGCGATCTTGGAACGGCTGTGCCTTGATGGCGAACAGAACGTCCTTTCGCTGACCGAACAGGCCGGGATTTCGCAACCGGCCGTGTCGAAACATCTGGCCGTTCTGAAACAGGCGGGCCTTGTCAGTGGGCGGCAGGATGGGCGTCAGACGCGTTATTCCGCGAATATCCAGGGGCTGGCTCCGCTGGTTGACTGGACGCGGACCATGAGCCGCTTCTGGGATGTAAAGCTCGATGGTCTCGAAGATATTTTGAAGAGGATGGACCAGTGACAGAAACCGAAAACATCACGCGCACAGTCGTGAAAGAACGCGATTTGCGCCACGCGCCGGAGAAGGTATGGCGCGCGTTGACGCAAAAGCACCTCATGGAGGAATGGCTGATGAAGAGCGATTTCAAACCCGAGGTCGGGCACCGTTTCGATCTGGAGGCGGACTGGGGCACAGTGTCCTGCGAGGTTCTGGCGGTCGAGCCGCACAAGTCGCTTTCCTATTCCTGGGCGGCGCAGGGGCTGGAAAGCGTGGTGACCTGGACCCTGACGGAAACCGGTACCGGCACGCATCTGAAGATGGAGCAATCGGGTTTTGGTTCCGGTCAGGAACGGGCCTATCACGGAGCCAGGGCCGGTTGGGAACAGTTCCTCGGCAGGCTGGAAGAGGTCATTGCCGGTCTCGATGACGAGGACGCGCAATGAACATCGTCCTCTGGATACTTCAGGCGCTGCTGGCGCTGCACACGGTCATCGGCGCGGGCTGGAAACTCTTTAACTCGGAACAGGCTGTCCCGACGCTGGCCGCGATCCCCAGTGTCGTCTGGATGGGCCTGATCCCGTTTGAACTGCTTTGCGCTGCCGGTCTGGTCGCTCCGGTTTTCGCCGCCTCTCTGGGGTGGCTGGTGCCGATCGCTGCCATCGGAATCGCGGTGGAAATGCTTGTTTTCTCCGGCGTGCATCTGTGCTCGGGGGCGGTTGACAACGGGCCAATGTATTACTGGCTGGGTGTCGTAGCCGTCTGCGCATTGATCGCGCTGGGACGGCTCTTCATCGCACCGCATTGAGGACAGGGCAGGTAACCGGCATGGCAGAGGATTCAAGGATCGAAGCGCTTCTGAACCAGACAAACTGGCAGGATGAGCGGCGCAAGTTGCGCGACATCCTTCTTGGTAGTGACCTCGAAGAACGCGTGAAATGGGGCAAGCTCTGCTACGCGTGGGACGGTAGCAATGTCGCCATCATCTACGGGATGAAGAACTCCTGCGCGGTCGGTTTCTTCAAGGGGTCGCTGCTGGAGGACGAGGACGGTGTTCTCGTCCAGCCCGGCAAGCATTCGCAGGCCATGCGGCGGCTGCACTTCGAGAGTCTGGAAGAGATCGAAGACGAAGAGGACACGATCCGGCGCTTCATAGCGCGGGCCATCCAGGCGGAAAAGGACGGGCTGGAAGTCGAGTTTACCGAAAAGGACAATCTCGATTATCCCGAAGAGCTTCAAGATGCCCTCGATGACGATCCCGAGCTGGCCGAAGCCTTCGAAGAGTTGACGCCGGGACGACAGCGTGGCTGGGTCCTGCACTTTTCCGGTGCAAAGCAATCGGAAACGAGGGCACGCCGCGTGGACAAGGCCAGATCGAAGATCATCGCAGGAAAGGGCTGGAACGAGCGTTGACCGATGAATATGCCAATGCCGCCGCATGGCTCCGAAACTGACATTCAGCCGACGGCAATCACCTTCAGCGCAGCTGATATTCAAATGCGGTATTGATCGGACAGGTTCTGTCCGATCTGCTTTCGTCAGGGGAAAAGCAGCACTGTCGGTTTACACTGACAACGGGTGATGGATTGGCAGTTGTTCAATCCGAACCAAGAATGGCAGCCAGGTCGTCCTGGGGTTCCTGGCGCGCTTCCATATCGAGACCGCTTTGAATGTGGTTGAGGTGAGATATTAGCAATTTCTCGGCCAGGTCCGGGTCATGTGACTGGATCGCTTTCAGGATGTTGCTGTGTTCATCATCCGGGCAACTGGCGTTTTCTGATGTCCCGAAGAGGCCGACGATGAGTGACGTCCGTGTAACCAGCTCGCGCATCATCCGGGAGATAAACTTGTTTCCGGTCGCCTGGGCGAGTTTTGTGTGAAATTCGCCTGACAGCCGAATGATTTCGGTACGCTCTTTTTTTTCGCGGGCCGCATCTTCCAGAGCGATGTGGTTGGTGAGAAGTGCCAGATCAATATCACCCGGGTTCTGCGCCAGTTGCCGAACGAGCGGTGGTTCGATCAACATCCGGGCCGCGAATACATCGTTCGCTTCGGTCTTGTCGGGACAGGCGACATATGCACCGCGATTTGACTGTAGCTCGATGATGCCCTGACTTGAGAGCAGAAGAAGTGCGCGCCGAACGCGCATCCGCCCGACACCGAATGTCTCGCACAGGCGCGCTTCGCTCAGCTTGGTTTTCGGGGCCAGACGTTGTTCCATCACCGCCTTGTAAATACGCTCGACAATAAAGTTCTCATCCGGGCCCCCGGTCAGGTCGGATGTCGCTTGTCTGCTTTGCTGCGGCTTGGTGGACACAAGATTTCTTTCAGGATTGATGGGCTTTGCGGCCTTGCTGGCTGCAAATGCTTAAACTTCAATCAGTGTAAGGCCAAGCGTTAGAATTTGTCGACCAAAATAACAAAAATGTTGACAGAGATTGTTAACAATCGTCAACTGACGCAGCGGCAACATGGGGAATCCATCAAAATGCTGGCCAAGAATGGCGCAAAACGCGTCAAAATTTGATTCAACGGGAGATAAGACATGCAAAGAAGATCATTTGTGAAAACGGCCATGGCGGCTGTTGCAGTGACAGCGATCGGGGCAACCGCCGCCGTCGCAGAGAACCCGGTTCTGAAAATCGGTTTTGTCGGCGTGACCAGTGGCCCTGCCGCGGCATGGGGCATTTCCAACCAGCGGTCGATGGAAACGCGCGCCGCCTGGATCAACGAAACCGGCGGCTACACCATCGGTGATACGACCTATGACATCGAAATCGTGTCCTTCGACGATCAGAAAGATCCCAAGCGCGCCATCGCGGGCATGGAAAAGATGGCCCAGGAGGGCATTCACTATGTTGTTGGTCCGAACGTCGATGATGGCGCGGCCGCTGTTCGTCCGGTCGCTGAATCCAACGGGATCATGTATTTCCCTTATGCCTTCCCCAAGTCGCTTTATGAGGCACCCGCCTCAAACGCGGTTCTGGGCATGGTGGCAAACTACCAATCCGGCCCCGCAATCTACAAATATCTGATGGAGGAAGAAGGCGTCAAAACCGTTGCCTTTGTCGCGGCCAACGAATCCGACCCGCTCAGCCAGCGTGATGGCGGCGTCGAAGCGGCCAAAGCCCTGGGTCTGGAAGTGGTTTCCGACAATGTGACCTATCAGGTTGATACAACCGACTTTACCCCGGTTCTGACGCCGGTCATGCGCGCACGTCCTGATCTGCTGGTGCTCTCCGGTGTTTCCCCCGCGAATGCGCCCCAGTTGATCCGCTCTGCCCGCGAACTGGGCTATGAGGGCATCATTTCGACAGAAACCGCACAAGATGCCGGAGTTCTGGCCGAAGGCGCCGGTGATCTGGCAAATGGCTTCATCTCGGTCGGCGGTGCCTCCACGCCAGAGCTTGCCTCGCCTGCAATGAATGAATTCGTGCAGCGCTATACCGATATGTTTGGCGAATACAACGACGAGTCCAACACCAAGGTCTATGCGCTGGAGTATATCCTGGAAACGCTCAAGGCCGATCCTGCCGCGATCACCGATGTCGATGCTTTCCAGGCGACGATGGACACATTCGAAGCACCCAACCCCTTCATGAACGGCGACGCAAAGCTGCGCTATGTCGGCATGACATCCTTTGGCCAGAAACGGCAGGTGGCGGTGCCGCTGGTGGTGAATGTCTATCAGAACGGCACCTTTGAAACGCTGTTCGTCGCTGAAGTCGACTAAGGCGATCCCCACCTGCTTTGGATTCTCTCCCAAGCAGCACCTCCCCGGGCCGCAGCGGCCCGGGGCTTTTCCAGCAAAGGAAGCTCCATGGAACAGATACTTGCCAATGGCGTCTATCTGGGGTCCCAGTATGCGATGATCGCGCTTGGTCTGACCCTGATCTTTGCCCTCATGAACGTCCTCAATTTTGCCCACGGTCAGATGTATGTAATTGGCGGTTTCGTCACGTATACCTTCTACGGTCAGTGGGGCGTGCCGTTTGTTCTGGCGCTGGTGATGTCATGTGTCACGCTCGCCATACTTGGCGCCCTGATCGAAAAATTTCTCTTCGCGCCGGTGATCAAGGGATCTGCCCGCGAAGAAAGCACGATGCTTCTGGCTGCGGGTATCGCCTTCTTTCTCGATGCGGTGATCCTGCTGGTTTTCGGTGAGAAACAGCGCGGTGTTCCGAAAATCGTGGATGGCGTGTTCAACTGGGATTTCCGGATCATCATGCCCTACGACCGCATTCTGATCTGCTTGCTTGCGATCCTGTCGATCGTCGCCTTCATCGGCCTGATGCAATACACCAAGACGGGCCGCGCCCTGCGCGCCCTGGCCCAGGATCGAACCGCGGCCCAGTTGATGGGCGTGAATGTGGATCGCTATTCGATGATCGGTTTCGCGCTTGGTGCGATGCTTGCCGGTCTGGTCGGTGGTCTGCTGGTCACGATCACCGGTGTGAACCTGGGGATGGGCGGACCGACCTCGATCAAGGCCTTCATGATGGTCATGATCGGTGGTGCGGGTGTGATTTCCGGCGCGATCTGGGGCGGTATCATCCTCGGCTTCATGGAGGCCATCGGCCTCGCGCTGCTCTATCAGTACGGCGATATCACCTATCTGCTGATCTTCGTTTCCCTGATGATTTTCCTCGCCATCAGACCGCAAGGCCTGATGGGCAAGCCGTGGGGTTGAACTGATGCCTGGATTTTCCTCAAAACAGCTTATCGGCGTCGGGATATGCCTGTTCGCGATCTTCATCGGCGTGCCGCTTGTCATCGGGGCAACCGGCCGCTGGGATTTCTACTTTACCCTCACCTCCGTTGCGCTGCTGGCCATTGCCAGCGCCGGGGTCTGGCTGACCTTCTACATCGGCCGGATCAATATCGGCCAGGGGGCATTTGCGCTGATCGGCGCCTATGTCTCGGCCATTCTGGTGGTCAAGGCGGGCTGGTCATTCTGGATCTCGCTGCCTGCGGCAGGTCTCTGCGCGGCTGTCGTTGCGGTCCTGATCGGCCTGCCGATCCTGCGTCTGCGCGGCGTCTATTTCGCGATGATCACGCTGGTCCTGACCCAGGTTGTGACACTGACAGCCCTGGCGCTGCCCGTCACCAACGGGGCCAAGGGTATCTCCAACATCCCGCTGCCTTCCGGCATTTCGGTCTTCGGCATTCCGATCCTGCCTGACTTTGCCGCGATGGAGAATACCAAGCTGGCCTTCTATTACACCGCCTGCATCATCATGATCCTGACCTATGCAGCACTTTACCGGCTGGTGAATTCCCGCCTTGGGCATCTCTGCCGCTCCATGCAGCAGAACGAGGAACTCGCCAGTTCCATCGGGGTGAACATCGCCTATATCCGCATCGTGATCTTTGCCATCTCCAGCTTTTTCGGCGGGCTTGGCGGGGCCATGTTCGGATCCATCGCGCAGTCGGTCTATCCCTCCAGCTTTCAGGTCGCGGATTCTGTCAACTTCATGCTGAACTGTTTTCTGGGCGGCCTTGGCTATGTCTTTGGTCCGATGCTGGGGACGCTGGTGCTCTACTTTGGCTGGGACCTGCTGTTCGAGTTCGGCAAATACCAGATGCTGATCTATTCGACGATCCTGATCGTCATCATCCGCTTTCTTCCCAACGGCCTGCTGAGCATCCGTTTCGGCAAAGGAGGTGACAAATGAGCCCGCTTCTTCAAGTCAGGAACGTGACCAAGAAATACGGTGGCCTGACGGCAAACAACGACATCAGTTTTGACGTCGCCGAAAACGAAATCCTGTCGGTGATCGGCCCGAACGGCGCGGGCAAATCCACGCTGTTCAAGATGATATCGTCCTTCACGCCAACGACCACCGGCGAAGTGATCTATCGGGGCGAGCGTATCTCCAACCTCAGGCCGCATATCGTGGCGCGCAAAGGGGTCGTGCGCACGTTCCAGGAAACCACGATCTTCAAAAGCATGACCGTGCGCGAGAGCGTTGTGGTGGCACAGCACCTGCGCGCCAGGGCCTCGCTTGCGGGATATTTCTGGGGGTCGAAAACGGCAAAGAACGATGTGGCCGCCTTTGAAAAATATGCCGACGAATTGCTGGAGTTCCTCGGCATGTCCGACATCAGCAATGAACAGGCCAGCAATCTGCCGCAGGGCAGCCTGCGCGCGCTTGGGATTGCAATCGGCTTGGCGACGGACCCCAAGGTGCTGCTGCTGGACGAGCCCTTTGCGGGCATGAACCATGATGAAACCATGAATATGGTCGATCTGGTGCGGTCCGTGCGCGACGAGCGCGGGGTGACGGTGATGCTGGTGGAACACGATATGCCTGCGGTCATGAGCATCTCGGACCGGATTGTCGTGCTGAACTTCGGTGAGAAAATCGCCGAGGGCACACCTTCTGAAATCCAGAACAACGAGAAGGTCATCGAGGCTTATCTCGGCAGTGTCGACGACGAGATAGGGATGTAAGCCATGACAGCCATGTTGGATTTCAAAGACGTCGAACTTTACTACGATCATGTTTACGCGCTGAAAGGTGTGTCGCTGAACGTGAACCAGGGCGAAACCGTTGCCCTGATCGGGGCCAATGGTGCAGGCAAGTCATCAATCCTGCGCGCCATCACCGGTCTGGCCAGGCCGAAAAGCGGCTCTGTGACGTTTGAAGGCGCGCGTGTAGATGGCACCGATCCGTCGGACATCGTCAGGCGGGGCATTGCCATGGTGCCCGAAGGCCGCCGCGTGTTCCCCTTCATGTCGGTCAAGGACAACCTGATGATGGGGGCCTTCACCCGCAGCGACAAAGCCGACATCCAGAACACTCTGGACAGCATTCTGACGCGATTTCCGCGTCTGAAGGAACGTTACTCTCAGGCCGCGGGAACCCTGTCGGGTGGTGAACAACAGATGATGGTGATCGGCCGTGCGCTCATGGCCAAGCCCAAGCTTTTGCTGTTGGATGAACCCAGCCTCGGGATCGCGCCCAAGCTGGTGCAGGACATTGCCCGCTCCATCGTGGCGATCAACCGCGACGAAGGCGTGTCAGTGCTGTTGGTGGAGCAGAACTCGCGCATGGCGCTGAGCATTTCGCATCGGGCTTACGCCATGGCGACCGGGAACGTCGTCATCGAAGGCAACTCCAAAGAACTGCTGCACGATGACCGGATCAAGGCCGCCTACCTTGGCGGTGAGGTGTGAACTGATATGAAAATCCTGGTCATCAACCCGAATACGACCACTTCCATGACGGACAAGATCGCGATTGCAGCGCGGGCCGTTGCCCGCCCTGACACCGAGATCATTGCCTCCAACTCACAAGACGGACCGGCCAGTATTCAGGGCTTTCTGGACGTTGCCACCTGCATCCCCGGCCTGCTGGCCGAGGTTTCGCGGCATCCGGATGTCGATGCAATCGTCATTGCCTGTTTCGATGACACTGGCGTCGATGCCGTGCGGACACTCGTCTCGGTGCCGGTTCTGGGCATCGGCGAGGCCGCCTATCACGCAGCCAGCATGATCGCCAACAAGTTCAGTGTCATAACAACGCTCTCACGTTCCGTACCCGGTCTGGAAAACAACCTTATGCGCTATGGGCTGGCCCAAAGATGCGCGCGCGTGCGGGCAACCGACATTCCTGTCTTGAAACTGGAAGAGGGCGATCCGGCAACATTGTTCAAAATCAGGTCTGAAATCCGCGAGTCAATCGAGCAAGACAATACAGAAGCAATCGTTCTGGGGTGTGCCGGGATGGCGGATCTCATGGCGCGGCTCAGTGAGGAATTCGGACTGCCGGTTATTGATGGTGTCGCAGCAGGTGTCACCTTTGCCGAGGCGCTCGTGAACAACCGGTTGTGTACTTCAAAGATCGGGGCGTACTCGGCCATTTGATTGCACCCGGCAAGCCCGGTGAAGGGCGCCTGTCTTGATTTTGATTTGGGCCTCCTGCTTTCCGGTTCAATCACCTTGGGTATGAGTTGCGCGTCCCGCAGGGAGGATCATGGCGCGCTTGGCCCAATACCGCCGGTGCGGCGTTCCGCAGACGAAAACCGGCCCCTGCCCAAGGGTCCGCATCAAACTTTCGCGAAGGGTCCCGACGTCCCTTGCAACCTGCGCGGATTCTGAAATAAGGCCCGCCATCCGGTCGCAGCCTACCCGGACATCAAAACAAGGGCCCTGAAAATGAAAACTCTCGTCATCTGCTCAGGCGGACTCGATTCCGTGTCGCTTGCGCATATCACAGCCCGTGAGCATCAACTCACCCGGCTTGTCTCCTTTGACTATGGTCAACGCCACCGCAAGGAGGTCGGTTTTGCAAAAGCCGCCGCCGAACGGTTGGGCGTTCCCTTTCACCTGATCGACATGCGCGGCATCGGTGCGGCCCTCTCGGGGTCAGCCCTGACCGATGATATCGACGTGCCTGACGGCCATTACGCCGAAGAGACGATGCGCATCACGGTCGTGCCCAACCGCAATGCGATCATGCTGTCCATTGGTTTTGGCATCGCTGCGGCGCAGGGAGATGACGCCGTCGCCACCGCCGTGCATGGCGGCGACCACTTTATCTATCCCGACTGTCGCCCCGGCTTTACCCGCGCCTTCGACGCGATGCAGCAGGCGGCACTGGAGGGCTATGCCGCGGTGCGCCTGCACGCGCCCTTTGTCGAACAGAGCAAGGCCGAGATTGTTCGCCAGGGCGCGCAGCATGACACCCCCTTTGCCGAGACATGGTCCTGCTACAAGGGCGGCGAGACACATTGCGGGCGCTGCGGCACCTGTGTCGAGCGGCGCGAAGCCTTCCATCTGGCCGGAGTTGCTGATCCCACGCTCTATGCCGATCCGGATTATTGGACCGAGGCGCTGGCCAGGCGGGGTGCAGCCTGATGTTTCGCATTCGCAAGGAGTTTCACTTCTCCGCCAGCCATCAGCTGAGCCATCTCCCCCAGGATCACCAATGTGCCCGCCTGCACGGGCACAATTACATCGTCGTTGTCGAACTGGCCTCACCTACGTTGAACGAGGACGGCTTCGTGCGCGACTATCACGACCTCAAGCGGCTCAAGACCTATATCGACGATACCTTCGATCACCGGCATCTGAACGATGTGATGGACGCCCCGTCCACGGCAGAGAACATGGCGAAACATTTCTATGACTGGTGTGCCGCCCGCTGGCCCGAGTGCTGCGCCGTGCTGGTAAGCGAGACGCCCAAGACATGGGCGGAATACCGGCCATGACCCTGCGCATTGCCGAGATTTTCGGGCCCACGATCCAGGGCGAGGGGGCACTGATCGGGGAGCCGACCGTTTTTGTCCGCGCGGGGGGGTGCGATTACCGCTGCAGCTGGTGCGACAGTCTGCATGCGGTGGACAGCCAGTATCGTCACGGCTGGGCCGCCCTGTCCACCGAGGCGGTCTGGGACAAGGTGCGACAGCTCTCCGGGGACCGTCCTTTGACGGTGTCGCTGTCCGGCGGCAATCCGGCGATACAGGACTTTGGCCCGCTGATCGCACTGGGGCGGCAGTCGGGCTATCGCTTTGCCTGCGAGACCCAGGGATCAATTGCCAGGCCATGGTTTTCCGACCTCGACACGCTGGTGCTCTCGCCCAAACCGCCATCCAGCGGCGAGGAGGTGGACTGGACCGCCTTCGACGCCTGCCTGAAACTGGGCGCCGCGGCGCGCCAACAGGTGATGAAGATCGTGATCTTCGATGACGTCGACTACCAATGGGCGCGCCAGGTTCACAGCCGCTATGCGCACCTGCCGCTCTATCTCCAGCCCGGCAACCCCGAGGTCGATCCTGCCACCCCTGTTGATCCGCAGGCCCTGGCCGACCGGCTGGGCTGGCTCACCGAAAAGGCGATGGCCGATGGCTGGTTCGCCCCCCGCATCCTGCCGCAGCTTCATGTGCTCATCTGGGGCAACAAGCGCGGCGTCTGACCTGACGGAGACTTCCATGACCGAAGATATCTACAGCAATCTCAAACAACTTGGCGGCGAGACCCGCGTTCCCGCCAGCCCGGAGGATGCGGAACTGGAGCGCGTGCCCAACCCGCAGGCCGACGTTACCTATAACGTGCGTTTCACGGCGCCCGAGTTCACCTCGCTTTGCCCGATGACCGGACAGCCGGATTTTGCCCATCTGGTGATCGACTATGTGCCCGGGCCGTGGCTGGTGGAATCGAAATCGCTCAAGCTGTTCCTGACTTCTTTTCGCAACCACGGCGCTTTCCACGAGGATTGCACCATCTCCATCGCCCGCAGGTTGGCCGACTTCCTTGATCCGCAATGGCTCCGGATCGGCGGCTATTGGTATCCGCGCGGAGGCATACCGATTGACGTGTTCTGGCAGACCGGCCCCATGCCGGACGGCGTGTGGATCCCCGACCAGGGTGTGCCGCCTTACCGTGGCCGGGGCTGACATGCGCGAACGGCCCTGTATTCAGACTTTGCCAAACGAGTTTGTAATATCCCCTTCAGTTCTCTGCCACGGCTTGTTGCCGCGCGAGATAGGCGATCACATTTGCCACGTCCGCTTCCTTGCGCAGACCGGGAAAGGACATCTGGGTGCCCTTGAGGAAATCGCGGGGTTTGGTCAGGAAGGCGGCGAGTGACGCTTCGTCCCAGACCAACCCCGCCTCCGCTGCTTCTTTCATTGCGTTGGAATACCCGAAATCCGGCGATGCGCCCGCTGCGGCACCGACAATGCCGTTCAGGGCAGGGCCGGTCTTGTCCTTGGCTTCCGGGCCGACCTCGTGGCAGGAGCGGCATTTTCGAAAGACCTTTTCACCTTTCTCGGCGTCACCCTCGGCCAGAGCCGGCATGGGCAAGGCCAGCAAAGCGGTGACCAGAAGACAGTTGATTGATTGCATGATCAGACCCTTTGTTGTGCGCTGTGTTTCTAGGTTCTGTAGCGGTCGCGATCCATTAGACCTTGGTCTTTTGGACTAAAGTGCCGGGTGCGATATAGTCCTAAAGTCGCATATTTTGCGGTGCCGATTCCCGATATGAAAAGACCATCAACAGGGAGGAATGCACAATGGCATGGAACAAACCAATGGCACGGGAAATCAAGTGCGGCATGGAGATCAACATGTACGGCCCCGGTGAAGACGATGACCGTGACGCCGGTCGTGAAGTGATCTGACCACTTCAATGACATGAAACTGGTGATACTCGGGGCAGGCGCCGGCGGCGGGCTGCCCCAGTGGAATTGCGGCTGCAGGAATTGTGCGGACGCGCGCGCCGGGCTGATCCCGCGGATGACGCAGTCTTCGGTAGCGGTTTCGCCCGACGGGGCAGACTGGGTGATTCTGAATGCCTCACCCGATATCCGCGGCCAATTCGAGATGACTCCGCAGCTGCACCCGCGCGGTCTGCGCGATACGCCGATTGCGGCCCTGGTGCTGACCAATGGCGACATTGATCACATCGCCGGTGCGCTGACCTTGCGTGAAAAGACGCCTTTTGCGGTCTATGCGACGGCCAGCGGCCTCGACATCCTGAACAGCAATTCGGTGTTCGGTGTTCTGGACCCTGAGCTGGTGAAACAGCAACGGATCGAGCTCGACGCCAGTTTTGAGCCCGTGCCCGGTCTGACGGTTACCCCGTTTGCGGTGCCCGGCAAGGTGGCGCTGTTTCTTGAAGGCGATGAACTGAACCTTGAAGAGGTTGGCGAGCAGACGGTGGGCCTGCTTCTGGAAAGCGGCGGGCGGCGGGTGGCCTATGTGCCGGGATGTGCTGCTATCCCCGATTGGCTGAAGCGGCGTTTGCAGGGGCTCGATCTGTTGCTCTTTGACGGGACGGTCTGGAACAATGACGATATGCAGCGCACTGGAACCGGCGAAAAGACCGGGGCGCGCATGGGACATGTGCCGCAAAACGGCAGGCTGGGGAGTCTCGAACGGCTGGCGGATATTGAGGGACGCAAGATGTACATCCACATCAACAACACCAATCCGGTCCTGCAGCCCGACAGCCCGGAACGGGCCGCGGTATTGGCCGCGAACTGGGAGTTTGCCAGCGACGGACTGGAGATTACGCTGTGACCGACAGGCCCGACAGCCCGGCAGATTTCGAGGCCCGCCTGCGCGCCATCGGGGACCGGCAGTATCACGACAAGCATCCGTTCCATGAACTGCTGCATTCCGGCGGCTGCACCCCGGATCAGGTGCGCGCCTGGGTGATCAACCGCTATTATTACCAGACCCGGATCCCGATGAAGGACGCGGCGTTCATGTCTCGGGTAAACGACCCCGACCTGCGCCGCGAATGGCGGTCGCGGATCGAAGATCACGACGGCCGCGCGCCCGGAGAGGGCGGTATCGCGCGTTGGTTGAAGCTGGCCGAAGGTGTGGGGCTTGATCCCGATTACGTGCGGTCGGAGCTCGGGATCCTGCCCGCGACCCGGTTTGCGGTGGATGCCTATGTGCGGTTCGTGCGGGACGAGCCGCTGCTGCCCGCGGTGGCCTCGTCACTGACCGAGCTCTTCGCCCCTGCCATCCACAAGAACCGTATTGCGGGCCTGCTCGAACACTACGACTTTGCAAACACCGATACCCTGTCCTATTTCCGGAACCGGCTGACCGAAGCCCCCAAGGACGTGGCCTTTGGCCTGCAATGGGTGATGGACAACGCCCGCACCCGCGCCGATCAGGACGCCGCCGTGCGGGCTCTGATCTTCAAGACCGAGGTGCTTTGGGCGCAGCTTGACGCGCTGTGGTATGCCTATGTCGAACCGGGGCGCATTCCGCCTGGTGGCTGGCTGTCGGACCAGGGGCTGGCATGATGCAGCGGGATGATGTGCCATTCCTGCCCCGCGGAGTGCGGACCTGTTTCGACAGGGTGCGGGAGACCGAGGTCCTGCTGGGCCCGGAGCGCGTGCTGATGCTGGATCAGGTGGGTGTGGCGGTGCTGGGCAAACTGGACGGCGTTGCCTGCCTTTCCGAGATTTCCCAGGCTTTGTCGCAGGTATATGACGCGCCGCTGGATGTGATCGAGCCCGATGTGATGGCTTTCGTCCAGGACCTGGTCGAGAAGGGGATGGTGCATGTCAGACCGCATTGATCCGCCGATGGCGATGTTGGCGGAACTGACCCATCGCTGTCCGCTGGCCTGTCCCTATTGCTCGAACCCGACCGAGCTGACCGGCAAGGAGAGAGAGCTTTCGACCGAAGCCTGGGCGGATGTGTTCCGGCAGGCCGCCGCCCTTGGTGTGCTGCAACTGCACTTGTCGGGGGGCGAGCCCGCCTCGCGCCGCGATCTTGTCGAACTCGTCGCGGCTGCGCGTGAGGCGGGGCTTTATACCAATCTGATCACCTCGGGCATCGGGTTGACCGAACGCCGCCTGAAGGAGCTGGATGCGGCCGGTCTCGATCACGTGCAATTGTCCCTGCAGGGTGTCACCGCCGCGATGGCGGACCGGATCGGCGGCTACAAGGGCGGTTTTGACCGCAAGATGCATGTGGCCGAGGTGATCGCTGACATCGGTTTTCCGCTGACCCTGAACGCCGTGATGCACCGGGCCAACCTCGACGATCTTGAGGCCACGATAAGGATGGCGCAACACCTGGGAGCGCGGCGGATCGAGATTGCCTGCGTGCAGTTTCAGGGCTGGGCGCTGATCAATCGTGCGCAATTGCAGCCAAGCCGGGCGCAGGTCGACGTGGCCAAGGCGGCAGTGGCGAAAGCTGTGGAAGAGTTGCGCGGCGCACTGGTGATCGACTTCGTGCCGCCGGATTACTATTCCGACTTTCCCAAGGCCTGCATGAACGGCTGGGGGTCGACCGGCCTGAATGTCACGCCTGATGGCACGGTGCTGCCCTGCCATGCGGCCGAGACGATCCCGCATCTGAATTTCGAGAAGGTGCAGGACCTGCCGCTGTCCGAAATCTGGTACAACAGCCCCGCTTTCAATGCCTATCGTGGCACCGATTGGATGCCGGAACTGTGCCAGACCTGCGATCGGCGGGATATCGACTTTGGCGGTTGCCGTTGTCAGGCAATGGCGGTCCTGGGTAATGCCGCCGCGCCCGATCCGGTCTGCCGCAAGTCCGAAGGCCGTGCGGTGCTGGATGTGCTGCTGGAGCAGGATGTGCACGAGATTGCGGCACCCGAATACGTCTACCGACGTTAGCGGGGGAGAGAGGGCCATGGTGTTTTCCGGTGTCTGGGTCCGGACGGTTTCAGCGGCTGCGGCGCTGTCGCTTGCGGCGGTTCCGCTCGCTGCCGATTGTACCGAGGACGCGATGATCGTCTTTGACGGCTCCGGGTCGATGGCCGAGACCGGGTTCAACCAGATTGGCGAACCGCGCATCTTTGATGCCCGCCGCGCGATGCGGGCGGTCATGCCGCAGATTGCCCCGAACCGGCGGATCGGGCTCATCGTTTACGGGCCGGGCACGGCAACGGATACCTGTTCCGGCATCGACCTGAAATTTGCCCCTCGCCCGGAGGCCGCCTCATCCGTCATCGATGCCATCGAAGGGCTTCAGCCCGAGGGCAGGACCGCTCTGACCAATGCGGTTGGCCTTGCTGCCCGGACCCTCGATCACACCCGCAAACCGGGAACCATCGTGCTGGTGACCGACGGCAAGGAAACCTGCGGCGGACAGCCCTGCAGGCTTGCAACCGAGCTTGCCGCCGAGGGCGTGGCGACCACGGTGCATGTGATCGGTTTCAAGGTGCGGGGCGAACATTTCGGCTGGAATAACCAGGGCGTGAGCGGCTACAACAAGACGATCAGCGTCGCTGAATGTCTCGCGGCTGAAACCGGCGGGGAATATGTGAACACCGAGACTGTGGATGAACTGGTCGCGGCGATGGAACGGACATTGGGCTGCGCGCTGCTGTATTAGGTCGTGTTGACATTCATTGTCGCCCACCCGCGCGAGACGGATTTTGCCGCTGGCGCCCTGATGTGAGCGCAGCAATGTGATCATTGGAAGTGAACATCCGGGATGGCAGAGGCAAAATCC